>OJMG01000602.1_pt1 | contig 35532 bp, 32 predicted proteins | sample 1597141 | NCBI WGS metagenome assembly OJMG01 (sample SAMEA2452119, study PRJEB22498) | human gut metagenome | biome: human feces; feature: human gut; material: feces | place: Australia | collected 2012 | reverse complement strand
TTGAAATGCATTTTATAGAATTACCAAAATTTAAACAAAAAAATCCAGACTGCAATACAAAGCTAGAGCAATGGCTATGGTTGATAGATGGAAGTAAGGAGGAAAAGATAAAAATGTCGGCAAAAGAAAATGAAGAAATAGACAAAACAGTAAAAGAACTAAATAAATTAAGCAAAGATCCAGATGAAGTTGCAAAGTATGAAGAACGCGAATGGAGTATAATGAGATATAATGTAGAGATGAAAACAAACAGAGAACTAGGAGAAAAAGAAGGCGAAGCACGTGGCTTGAGAATAGGAGAAACACGTGGCTTGAAAATAGGTGAAGAAAATGAAAAAAAGAAAGTAATAAAAAATTTACATGATTTGAATATTCCAATAGAGCAAATAGCCAAAGCAGTTGAATTAACAGAAAAAGAAGTGGAAGAAATACTCAAAATACTTAATTAGTAAATAAACATAATGTAATTAGCAAGTCTTTCTACAAATTTGTTTTGGAAGTAATAGAAGTAACAAAATAGAATTAAAATGAAATTAGTTAGATAAAGTTTAACTGATTTCATTTTTGGTTTTGAAACACATATAGTGATTAAGTATAAAAATATAATATTTAAAATATTACATTTTTATTACATTTACTTAAATTGTTGAATAAAATTTCCCATATTGATATAATTTAACCATACTTATAGACAAAATAGAAAAATATACTAAGGAGAAGGTTAGAATAATTATAAATTCTTAATCTTCTGGTGGAAAGGAACGAGGAAAAATGTTGAAATCAAATGTTAGTTATAGCACAGATAAAGATAGTTTTACAGCTGGTAAAGCATGTGCTGAAAAAGCAGTTGTGGACTTAATAGAAACTAAAGTTGCTTTTGTATTCAGTTCTGTGAAATACAATCAGAATAAATTGCTAGAAGGTGCAAAATCAGTTCTGGGAACGGCTCCAATAATTGGTTGTACATCATCTGGAGCAATAATTGTACCAGCTGGAGTAGTATCATCAGAAAGTGGATTTGCAGGAATGCTTGCAATAGGAGACGATGAAACTGCTGTTGGAGTTGCAGGTTCAGAACGTGGAAAAAATCCAAGAGAAACAGGGAAAAAAGTTGCAAAAGAGGCAATGGCTAAAGTTGGAACAGATAAGGCTCCTGCATATGTATATATGATAGCTTCTCCAGGAGAGGAAGAAGAGTACGTAAAGGGAATTGAAGATGTAGTAGGCTGTGTTCCTGTTTTTGGAGGTAGTGCTGCAGATGATTCTATATCTGGAGATTGGAAAATATTTACGAATGATAAATGCTTTTCTGATGGAGTTGCTGTTGCATTTTTCTACACAAATAAATCAATAAGAAATAAATACACTGGAGCTTACCACGAGACTGTAAACTCTGGAATTGTAACAAAATTGAATGGAAGAAGACAGTTAGTCGAAATAGACGGAAAGCCAGCACTAAATGTGTATGCAAAATGGACTGGCAAAAAGGTGAAGGATTTAGCTGGAATGAATTTGTTATCTGCTTCTGTAACAGAGCCTTTAGGAGTAAAAGATAGATTAGGCTCACTAATTGCAATACGTCACCCAATGATTGGAAATGAAGATTTATCAATGAATGTTGGAAACAACTTGGCAATTAATACAGCAGTAATTCAAATGCAAGCAAGTGTTGATGAATTAATAGAAGCAACTGGAAAAACATTAAAGAATGTAAGAACAAACCTTCCATGCGAAGCTGGAGCATATCTTTTAATACATAGTGGAGAAAGAAAGCTTGGAATAAATGAAAGAATTGAAGAAGTTGCAGAAAGACTAAAGAAAGAAGCAAAAGGTGTTCCATTCTTAACAGTATTTACATTTGGCGAATATGGAACAGAAGACCATGGAGAAAATACTTGTGGAAGATTAATGCTTTCATTTACTGGATTTGGCAAGAATAAATAAAAATAGAATGCTAATAATAAAATTGGAAAAGGAGGAAAATCGATTATAGGCTAAAGGTCTATAAAATTGATTATAAAAAATTATGGCTAATACTAGATTTATATTAAATGAGACTTCATATTTTGGATTTGGAGCTAGAGAAGTTCTACTAGATGAATTAAAAGATAGAGGATATAAAAGAGTATTCTTAGTATCTGATAAATCTCTTGTTGATGCTGGGGTTACAGATAAAGTTATAAATATTCTTGAAGAGGGAAAAGTTAGATATGAATTATATGATGATGTAAAACCAAACCCTTCAATTGATAATGTATTACACGGATATAAAAAGAGCAGATGGTTTAGACCAGACGTTATTCTTGCAGTTGGTGGTGGTTCTAGCATGGATACTGCAAAGGCAATATCTATACTTATGACAAACCCAGATAGAGACGATGTAGTTTCACTAAATGGACCATCAAATACAAAGAAAAAAGGACTTCCAATGATTGCAATGCCAACAACGGCAGGAACTGCAGCAGAAGTTACAATTAACTATGTAATAACAGATGAAGAAAGAGAAGTTAAAATGGTTTGTGTCGATCCACATGACATACCAGTTTTAGCAATAGTTGATACAGAACTTATGGCTTCTATGCCTAAAAAGTTAGCTGCTGCAACTGGAATGGATGCATTAACACATGCAATCGAAGGATATATAACAAAGGCACACAACACAATGTCTCAAATGTTTTCTATGAAAGCAATAGAGTTAATTTATAAAAACTTAGCTAAAGCTGTAAATGACAAAGACCAAAAAGCAATAGATGATGTTGGATTAGGCCAATATATAGCTGGAATGGGATTCTCAAATGTTGGACTTGGAATAGTTCATTCAATGGCACACCAATTAGGAGCTGTTTATGATACTCCACACGGCTTAGCAAATGCAATATTACTTCCAACTGTATTAGAATTTAATGGAGCTGTTTGTGCAGATTTATATAAAGAAATTTTAACACAAGGTATGGGAATAAATGCAATGAAATTTACAGATGAAGAAGCTGTAAAAACACTATGCGAAAAAGTAAGAGATTTATCTGAAGCTGTTGGAATTACTCAAACAGTAAAAGATGTAGGAGCAAAGAAAAAAGACTTTGCAATGCTTGCAGATAAAGCAATGGAAGACCCTTGCAAACCAGGAAATCCAAGAGAAGTAACAAAACAAGACTTTATAGATTTATACGAAAAAGCTTGGTAATCATTTATAACAATTGAAGAAAAATCGCCCAAGAGGGACGCCCCTTTTTGGGCGATTTTGGAATTTAAAAATAAGACAAAGGATAGAACTCCTTTGTCTTGTTTTAGTGTTGCTCTGGTATAAAATAGTCTACTACTCCATAAATTAATGCACCTATCATTGCTGCTATCCAAGATATAGAATACCCAGCCACGAAAAATTGTGTAGCATACAATACAACGGCTGCAAGGACAAACCCTACAAAGCCTTTTCCAAATGCACTTGCATGAAGTCCGGTAAATTTAACAAGCAAGAAATCTATAACAGTTAAAACAACTGCTGCTAGTGCTAAAGCCCAAATATTGTTTATAGTAAATCCTGGTGTAAAAAATGCAGTTATAGCAAGTATTACAGCAGATGTTACAAACCTTAAAATTACTTGCGCAAATGTATTGGAACGAGAGTAATTTTTTGCATCAATATTATTGTTATCCATGATAAAACCTCCTAAAATGAATTTATTTTTAGTATTTACAGAAAAAAATAAATTATTCAAACTGATGAATAAATACAAGAAAATAGCAAAAAATAAAAATGAAACAGAGATCAAATTAATACATAGAATTAACATAATGTAAAAACTATATTGATGATCAGATATATTTGAGCTAAAAATAGAAAAAATCAAATTTTTAAAATATAAAATAAATGGTTTATGGATAAATCCAATGAAAATTCAAATATCTAGTAAGAGGAAAAATTAATGTTAGCAACTTTTATAAGGTCGATTATTATTTATATAATTGTATTAATTGTAATGAGATTAATGGGAAAACGTGAAATAGGGCAGATGCAACCGTTTGAACTTGCAATATCAATAATGATAGCAGACTTGGCATCAATTCCAATGACTGATATTGGAATTCCAATTTCAAATGGAATAATCCCAATTTTAGGTTTACTGGTAATGCATCTAGTAATATCTGTATTGAACATAAAAAGCAGTAAAATAAGAGAATTTATATGTGGAAAACCAACAGTGCTAATAAATAAAGGAAGAATAGATGAGAACCAGATGAGAAAAGAACGTTTTACTTTAAACGAGTTAGAAGAAAAATTAAGAAGCAATAATGTTATGAATATTGGAGATGTAGAATTTGCAATACTAGAAACTAGTGGAGATATTTCTGTAATACAAAAACCTAATAAAAGAACGACTACACCTGAAGACTTTAACATTATGCCAGATTATGAGGGAATGACATATAATCTTGTAATAGATGGTAAAATATTGAATGAAAATTTGAAATTAATAGATAAGAATTATGATTGGCTGAAAAAACAAACGCAAAAATTTCAAATGATACCAGAAGAGGCACTAATTGTAACAATAAATGAAAAAGGAAATATATATTGCCAAAAGAAAGAAAAAGATTAATTTTTTTGTAAACTTGCTATAAGCAAAAAATATTATAAAAATTCGATAAAATCAGAAGAATTTAGGGAAGGAAAAATTATCAATATGAAAAAAGAACTTATTATAGTAATTATAATAGTTATAGCAATAATCATATTAGACACAATAACACATAATTATACAAAAATAAACTTTGCAAAAATAAATGAACAATTGGAACAAATAAAAGAAATTAGTGAAGATATATATATAATGGAAAAAGAACAAGATATTGCTGAAAATACTAGCAAAGATGGAAAAGAAAATGACAATAAAACTAGTAAACAAGAAAAACTAAAAGAAAAAATAAAAACTATGGAAGAAGACTGGAAAACTATAAATAATAAGACTGCACTTTATATAGAGCACGAAGAATTAGAAAAAGCAAATGTGTCTATGGTAAAATTTAAAAGATATATTCAATTAGAAGAATATACAGAAGCAATTGCAGAATTAGAAAATTGCAAATATATTCTAGACCATATAAGAGATAAAGAAGCAATGCAGATTATTAACTTATTTTAAAAAATCAAATCCAAATTATTAAAAATTGCGGTATGGTGTGCTTAACCAGAGATTCTAAATGATTCTTTAAAAGTCACTTTTACCTTAATTTTTAAAATTTGAATTTGATTACATTACTCTATAAAAGATGATAGTGCTAAAATATTCTAAACAATAAACCAGTAAAAAATATGTATGCATATCTATAAAACTTTGTGTTTGAAAATTGTTTTTTGTTGTATTCGAAAAAGGACTTTAAGGCACTGCGTTTATCAAAAATAGTAATCAAAAAACTCTCTTTATACTTAGGAAAACTTAACAAAGTTACAGGCCACATGTGTTTTACGATTATATCTTTTTCTTTATCATTTAAATTAAATATTTTTTCTGCATTATATAAAGCAATTTGAGGATGAAGAAAAGCATGAAAATGTTTTAAATGCAGTTTCTTTTTAGAACCTCTCCAGTCATACAAAAATAAATCGTGTAGCATTGCACCTCTAGCTGCAGAAACATAATCCCAGCCATATTTTTTGCAAAATAAATATGACCAATAGGCAACTTCTAAACAATGTTCATAACAAGAACAATCGTAGTGTTGCCTAAAATTTTTCATCTGTTTTACAGTAGAATTTTCTAAAATATCTTTTGTTATATTTAAAAATTCAATTATATTATCATAGTTATATGTATGTACACTAACTTTTTTTTCTCTAACTTTTAAAGTTTGCATCTTATGTTATTACCTCTATGTTCATTTCTTAAATTTATTATAAACACAATAAAAGTCTATGTCAATAAAAAAATAAGAGATTAAAATGGTATTTTCTTGCAATATTTTTAAAAATAATACTAGACAAAAACACTTGTTTGTGTTATCATTGGTTCAATGAAGTTTTTATCATTATAGCTATGAAAAAATTTTTGTTATAAATTAAAAATGAATTTGCAAAGCAAGAAATGGAATTACTTATGATTGATTTAAAACAGAGTGTTCAATATATTAAGGGTGTTGGACCGAGTAGGGCAAAGTTATTAAGCCTGCTTGGTGTAAATACTGTTGAAGATTTGATTAATTATTATCCGAGAACGTATGAGGATAGAACAAAAATAAAAAAGATAGAGGAGCTTCAAGATGGAGAAGATGCTCTTATTGAGGCTGTGACGGTAACTGCTGCAACCGTTTTTAAATTAAGAAGAAATATGTCTGTTTCAAAAGTTATGGTGCAGGACGATACTGGTAGATGTTTAATTACGTGGTTTAATCAGGATTATATGAGAAACGTAATTCATGCACATGAAAAATATAGATTTTTTGGAAAAGTTACTAAAAAACTTGGGCAGATAGAAATGGCGTCACCTGTTTTTGATGAGGAAGGAAAAAACAAGAATACAGGTAAAATTGTGCCTGTTTATTCTACTACAAAAGGATTGCCAGACTCAGCAATAAGACAAGCTGTTGAAAATGCACTTTCGATGGTAAATGCAAAATTACAAGAAACATTACCAGAATATATAACTAAAGATTATCATTTAATGGAACTAGATCAAGCAGTAAGAGAAATTCACTTTCCAAGCAAAATGGAAAATTTGGCGAGAGCAAGAAATAGGTTAGTATTCGAAGAATTGCTAACATTTCAACTTGCTTTATTAAGCTTGAAGGAACAATATGATAATGAAATAAGAGGCATAAAATACAGCAAAGATGTACATATGTCAGATGTAATAAACACATTACCATTCAAACTAACAAAAGCTCAACTAAGAGTTCTTGAAGAAATAGACAATGACATGGAATCGGAAAAGCCGATGAATAGGCTTTTACAGGGAGACGTTGGTTCTGGTAAGACCGTAGTTGCAATGATTGCAGCATATAAGGCTGTGAAGAGTGGATATCAAGTTGCAGTAATGGCTCCAACAACAATACTTGCAACACAGCACATAAATAATTTTAATAAAATATTAGAGCCATTTGGAATACGTTGTGGATTACTAGTAAGCAGTCTAACAAAAAAACAGAAAGGCATACTCCTAGAAAAATTAAAAAATGGTGAAATAGACATATTAATTGGAACTCATGCTCTTTTACAAGAAAATGTAGAGTTTAAAAATGTAGGACTAGTAGTAACAGATGAGCAACACAGATTTGGCGTAAAACAAAGAAGTGTAATTGCTGGTAAAGGAAAAAATCCAGATGTACTGGTAATGACTGCAACTCCTATTCCAAGAACACTAGCGATAATAGTATATGGAGATTTGGATATTTCCATAATAGATGAACTGCCACCAAACAGGAAAAAGATTGATACAATAGCAGTAAAAGAAAATATGACAGATAGAATAATTCAGTTTATAAAGAAAAATGTGGACGAAGGTAGACAAGCATACATAGTATGTCCATTCGTGGATGAAAACGAAGAAATGATGGATGTAAAATCTGTAGAAAAACTAGCAGAAAATTATAAGAACGAAGTGTTTAAGGATTATAATGTAGAAATATTACATGGAAAAATGAAACCAAAAGATAAAGAACAAGTAATGCAAGACTTCAAAGAAAATAAAATAAGCATACTAATTTCTACAACTGTAATTGAGGTTGGGGTGGATGTACCAAATGCAAACATAATGGTAATAGAAAATGCTGAAAGATTTGGTTTGGCACAGTTACACCAATTAAGAGGAAGAGTTGGAAGAGGAGAATTTAAGTCATATTGTATACTAAAATATAACAGTAATTCTGCAATAGTAAGAGAAAGAATGAAAACAATGACAACAACAGAAGATGGCTTTAAAATAGCAGAAAAAGACTTAGAACTAAGAGGCTCTGGAGAATTCTTCGGAACAAAACAACATGGACTACCAGAATTCAGAATAGCAAATATATTTGAAGATGTTAAAATACTAAAACTGGTACAAGAACTTGCATTAAAAATAGAAATGAATGATCCAAAACTAGAAAAAGAAGAAAACAAAAAATTAAAGGCATTAGTAAATAGAGTAAGAGAAGAAAGAATAGAATTATAAGAAAATTTCTGAAAACCCTTGCATTTTTTCCATAAAAAGGGTATAATAATATTGACATAAGAAGTACGGCAGAAGAGTGGAAACAAATTCCACTCTTCTACAATGTTATAAGACAACATTTAATATGAATATAGGGAGGTATATCTTGTCTAAAATAGAAGAAAAAGTAGAAGAACTCGTTACAAAGCCAATAAATGAACTTGGTTACAGAGTGTACGATGTTATGTATGTGAAAGAAGGCAAAGACAATTATTTAAGAATATTTATAGATAATGATACTGGAATTAGTTTAGATGATTGCGAAAAGGTAAACAATGCAATTACAGATATGCTAGATGAAGCGGATTATATAAAAGACCAATATTTTCTTGAAATTTCGTCTTCTGGAGTAGAAAGACATATTAGAAAAGATTCGCAGTTGCAAGAACATATTGGAAAAGATATAGATGTGAAATTGTTTAAACCATTAAATAAGCAAAAAGAGCTTGAGGGAAATCTTAAACAATTTGACGAAAAGACCATTACATTAATCATAAATGAAGAAGAAATTACAATAGAAAGAAGTAACATTAGCTCGATGAAAAGGGCTTTTAAATGGGAATAATATAATTGAAAGGAATGATTGGAAAATGAAGAAGAATGTAAAAAAGGTAGAAAACAAAGGAATTGATAGTACAGAACTAATAATGGCACTAGATGAACTTGAAAAAGAAAGAGGAATAAAAAAAGACTATGTTATAGAATCTATAGAAACAGCTTTAGTTACAGCATATAAGAGAAATTTTGATGTTACATCAGATAACGTAAAAATTACTCTAAACCGTGAAACAGGTGAGACACACGTTTATGAAGAACTTAATGTAGTAAACGAAGTTGAAGATTGGGACACACAAATTTCAGTAGAAGATGCTAAGAAAATTGACCCAAGATATAATGAGGGAGATGTTGTTGAAAAAGAATTAATGCCAAAGAACTTTGGTAGAATTGCAGCTCAAACAGCAAAGCAAGTTATAGTACAAAGAATAAGAGAAGCCTCAAGAGAAGTAATATTTAGCGAATTCAACGAGAAAAAAGGCGAAATAGTTTCTGGTATAGTACAAAAAGTTGATAAGAACATTGTAGTATTAGATTTAGGAAAAATTGAAGGTATAATGCCAATTAAAGAGCAAATACCAACAGAACATTACTATGTAAATCAAAAACTAAGAGCATGTGTTGCAAATGTTGAAAAAGGTGCAAAAGGCTCAACACAAATAATAGTTTCAAGAGCAAATAATGATTTCTTAAGAAAATTATTTGAGCTTGAAATTCCAGAAATTTATGAAGGTTTAATCGAAATTAAGAGTATTTCAAGAGACCCAGGAAAGAGATGTAAAGTTGCAGTATATTCTCCAAATGAAAACATAGACCCAGTTGGTTCTTGTGTTGGACAAAAAGGAATTCGTATTCAAAATATAATAAATGAATTAAGCGGAGAAAAAATAGATGTAATAGAATGGAACGAAGATCCATCTACATACATTGCAGAAGCTTTACTTCCAGCAAAAGTTATGGCTGTTGATATTAAAGATGAAGAAAGATTTGCCCAAGTAATAGTTCCAGATGATCAATTATCATTAGCTATTGGTAAAGCAGGACAAAATGCAAGACTTGCAGCTAAATTAACAAACTGGAAAATAGATATAAAGAGTGAATCTCAATTTAGAGAAATGATACAAGAGCTACAAGCAAATGGTAAAGAAAAAGAAGAAACTGCAGATGCAGAAAACGTTGATGAAACAAATGTAGAAGAGACAAACGAAGTAGAAAACGTTGAAACATCAGAAGAAAATAAAGACGAAGAATAAAAGGAAGTGTGATACTTGAAGAAAATACCACAAAGAACTTGCTTAGGTTGCAATGAAGCAAAACCTAAAAATGAATTGATAAGAATTGTAAAACAGAGTGACGGCAAAATATTCGTAGACAAAACAGGAAAGGCTGAAGGACGAGGTGCATATATATGTAATAATGTAGAATGCTTGGAAAAGGCCATAAAGTCAAAGAGATTGAGCAGAAGCTTTGAAACAGAAATAAACAACGAAATTTATGAAAGCTTAAGAGGTGTAATTATTGATAAATAGAGAAAATAAAAAGGAATTAAGCACAAGAATAAATATAGGGGGTGGAATTATTGGGTAAAATAAAAATTCACGAACTAGCAAAAGAAATAGGAATGTCAAGCAAAGATGTACTTGAAAAAGCAAAGTCGCTAGGCATAGATGTAACAAGCCATTTAAGTAATGTGACAGATGAACAAGCAACAGAAATTAGAAATGCATATTCAAAAAATAATAAAAATAATGTGAAAAAGGAAAATAAAGTGGAAAATAAGAAAGAAACAAAAAAAGAAACAAAGAAAGATAACAAAAAAGATACTCCAGTAATTATTAGAAGAGAAGTTATATTAAATGATGAAGAGGATTCTAAGAAAGACAATAAGAAAGCTGAAGAAAGAAAAGATGTAGGTTTTGTAAAAAGAAGAAATAACAATGATTATAATATTGTTTACAGAAATAAACCTAATAAACCTCTTACAGTAAATGAATTATTTGGACTTGGTAAAAAAGAAGAAAAGCCAAAGGCAGATGTAAAAGCCGAAACTGCAAAGAAAGAAGAAGTTAAGAAGGAAGAGAGTACTGCTAAAGCTACTACAACCGAAGTAAAAACAGAAACTGCAAAAGTAGAAAAAGCCGAAACTACAAAGGCTGAAACAGTAAAGGCTGAAACTGTAAAAACAGAAGCTCCAAAGCCAGAAGTTAAAGCAGACGTAAAGCAAGAAGCTGTAAAAGCAGAAGGTTCTAAAACTGAAGTTGTAAAGAATGATAGAACCGAAGCTCATGACAGAAATGACAATTATAGAGGCGAAAATTCTAGAAACGACAACAGAGGCGAGTATTCAAGAAACGATTCTTTCCAAAGAAGAAATAACTTCAATAATGGAAATAGAGAATTTGGAAATAATAATGGTAACAGAGACTTTAGCAATAACAGAAACCAATTCCAAAGAAACAATAACTTCAATAGAAATGATAGATTCCAAAATAATAATCAATCAAGAGATGGTTACAGACAAAATAATCAAAATGGCCAAAATAATAGATTTAATAATGGCAATAATGGTTATAATAAAAATAACCGTGATAATAACGGATTTAACAGAAATAACCGTGATAACAATGGCTTTAACAGAAATAATAATCGTGATAATAATGGCTTTAACAGGAACAACAATGGTGGTTTCAATAGGAGACCATTAGATGAGAAGAGATTAGACAAGAAAATTAACGATATATTAGAGACTGAAATTGTTGAAAAAGAAAGCCAAAGAGATTATTCTACAAAGGCAAGTTTCAAGGCTAAGAGCAATAAATATGATGAAAATAAGCAAAATAAGAATAAGTCTAGAAGATTCAATGGTGAAGAAGAATATGATGAGGGCAAGTTAAAGAATTTAAAACAAGTAGATAAGCTTTCTAACATGTTTGGAGACCAAGAAGGTGGAATGCTTGATTACTACGATTTATCAACAGAACGTGGTAAGAAGGGTAAACGTAAAAACCAGAAAAATACTGAGGAAAGAAATAAGCAAAAAATATTTAAGCTAACAGAAATAACAATTCCAGAGAACATAAGTGTTAAAGACCTAGCAGCAGAGTTAAAGAAAACAAGTGGTGAAGTAATAACAAAGCTTATGGGATTAGGAATAATGGCAACTATAAATCAAGAGCTAGATTTCGATACAGCCTTCTTAGTAGCAGAAGAATTTGGTGTAACAGCCAACAAGAAGGAAGAAGTTAAAGAAGAAGATATATTATTTGACGAGTCAGAAGATAAGGCAGAAGACTTAGTTCAAAGAGCTCCAGTAGTTGTTGTTATGGGACACGTTGACCATGGTAAAACATCACTTCTAGATGCAATTAGAAAGACAAATGTAATAGAAGGCGAAGCCGGAGGAATTACACAACATATTGGTGCATACAAGGTATCAATAAATGGAAGAGAAATTACATTTTTAGATACACCAGGACACGAGGCATTTACAAGTATGCGTGCTAGAGGTGCTCAAATTACAGATGTTGCAATACTTGTTGTTGCAGCAGATGATGGTGTAATGCCACAAACTGTTGAAGCTATAAACCATGCTAAAGCAGCTGGAATTCCAATAATAGTTGCAATAAACAAAATTGATGTACCAGGAGCTAACCCAGAAAAGGTAAAACAAGAATTAATGAAATATGAATTGGTTCCAGAAGAATGGGGTGGAGATACAGTATTTGTAGAAATTTCTGCAAAACAACATATCAACATAGACCAATTACTAGAAATGGTATTATTAGTTTCAGATATGCAAGATTTAAAAGTAAATCCAAATAAACAAGCTAAAGGTGTTGTAATAGAGGCAAGACTAGATAAAGCAAAAGGTCCTATCGCATCTGTATTAGTACAAAGAGGAAGCTTAGACGTTGGAGATACAGTAGTTGTTGGAACATCAATTGGTAGAATTAGGGCAATGAAAGACGATAAAGGAAAACGTGTTAAGTGTGCAGGTCCTTCTACACCAGTAGAAATTATGGGACTTACAAAAGTACCAGAAGCAGGAGAAACTTTCTATGAAGTTAAAGACGAAAAAATGGCTAAACACTTAATAGAAAGAAGAGAAAGAAAAGCAAGAGAAGATGCTATGAATGCATACAACAAAGTAACATTAAGCAATCTATTCGAGCAAATGGAACACGAAAACTTAAAACAATTAAATATAATTGTAAAAGCAGATGTTCAAGGTACAGCAGAAGCATTAAAGCAATCTCTTGAAAAATTATCTGATAACGAAGTTGCAGTAAAAGTAATACACTCAAATGCAGGAGCTATAAATGAATCTGATGTTAACCTAGCAAAAGCTGCAAAGGCTATAATAATTGGATTTAATGTAAGACCAAATGCAACAGCAAAAGAAGTTGCAGAAAAACAAGGAGTAGAAATCAAGTTATATTCTGTAATTTATCAAGCATTAGAAGATGTTGAAGCTGCAATGAATGGTTTACTAGACCCAGTTTACAAAGAAAAAGTAATCGGAAATGTAGAAGTAAGACAAACATTCAAAGTTTCAAATGTTGGAACAATCGCTGGTGGATACGTAAAAGACGGAAAAGTTGAAAGAAATGCCGGAGTAAGAGTAATAAGAGAAGATGTTGTAATACACGAAGGCAAACTTGCATCATTAAAGAGATTTAAAGATGATGTTAAAGAAGTTGCTAAAGGGTTCGAATGTGGTCTTCAAATTGAGAATTACAACGATATTAAAGAAGGCGACATTATAGAAGTATTCGTAATGGAAGAAATAAAAAGAACTAAAAAATCAAAAGTACAACAAATTTCACAAGAACATGTAATGAATAATAAATAATTGCTTTCTAGAAAATAATTTATTTTAGAAAATTTGCCATGTCGTGCTTGGTCGGGGCTCATTCGACCCCTCTAGGCGCACTCCAGACAAATTTTCTAAAATGTAAATTATTTCCCAATAAAGTAAAAAATGTATTTGTTTCCAAAACGTAGGAAAGGAAATTTTAGAGAAAATGAGTAAAAATGAAGCTAGACTTGGCAGAGTTAATGAAGAATTAATGAAAGCCTTAAGCCAAATAATAACTTATGAATTGAAAAATCCTGATGTTACAGGAATGATAAGTGTTACAAGAGTAAAGGTAACACCAGACTTAAAATATGCGAAAGTATATGTAAGTATGTTAAATTCAAAAAGTGTAGAAAAAACTATGCAAGGGTTAAAAGACTCTGCAGGCTTTATGAGATCACAAGTTGCTAGAATGGTAAATTTAAGAATTACTCCAGAGCTTGTATTTGAATATGATGATTCAATAGAACATGGAGAAAGAATAGATAATATTTTAAAGCAAATTAGTGAACAAGATAAGGCAATAAAAGAGAAAAAATAATATTTTTAGGGACAGCACAACTTTTATTATGCGGTCCCTAAAAGTCTATATAGGAAGGAACAATAATGACTTTAGATAATATTTTAGAAGAAATAAAAAAAGCAAATACCATTGCAATAGTAGTACATGAAAATCCAGATGGTGACGCCATTGGAAGTGCACTTGCTATGAAATTGGCATTGGAGCAATTAAACAAAGAAGCAGACGTAATAATACCAGAGTATCCAAGTGCATTCAGCTTTTTGCCAGGAGTAGAAAAAATAAAGAAAGAATCTGACATACAAGAATACGATTTAGCAATAGCTTTAGATTGTGCAAGCATCAAGTTATTAAATGGATTTGCAAAATATTTTGATAATGCAAAAGTAAAGGTTGCAATAGACCACCACAGTAGTAACACAATGTATGCAGATTATAACTTCATAAGTCAAGATTCACCAGCATGTGCCCAACTATTACTAGTCGCATTTAGTTACTTTGGAATAGAAGTTACTAAAGAAATTGGAACTTGCATCTTAGCAGGAATAATCACAGATACAGGTGGATTTAGATACTCAACAGTTACAGCAGAAACTTTTAGATTTGTTGCAGAGCTATGCGAAAAAGGTGTAAAAGTATCACAAATATATGATAAGGTATATTCAAGCAAGACAAGAGCTAAATTTGAATTACATAGAATTGCACTTGAAAGACTTGAGTTTTTAGAAGAGGGCAAAATAGCCTACACATACATAACAAAGGCAGACGAAGAAAAAGTTGGAGCCGAAAACGGAGACTACGACGGAATTGTAGAAAATGGTAGAGACGTTGAAGGTGTTGAAGTTTCACTATTCTTAAGAGAAACCAGCAAAGGAATAAAAGCATCAATACGCTCTAAAAACTATGTAAATGCAGCAGAAGTTGCAATGATGTTTAGTGGTGGCGGACATTTACGTGCAGCAGGTTGTAGCAATTTACCAGGAACCATAGAACAAGTAAAAAACCAGATGATAAACAGAATAAGAAGCTGCCTAAAATAAATTTTGTCGCCCAATAGGGACGCCCTTTCGTCCAAAAAGGGGCGTCCCTATTGGGTGAAAGGAGCATTAAATTGAACGGAATAATTTTAATAAATAAAGAAAAAGGCTGTACATCACATGATGTAGTTTATAAAGTAAAAAAACTAACAAATTCTAAAGTAGGACATACTGGTACATTAGACCCTAACGCAACAGGTGTATTACCACTTTTAATTGGAGAAGCAACTAAAATTTCTAAATATTTAATAAACCATGATAAAGAATATGAAGTTGTATTAGAATTAGGCAAAAAAACTTCGACAGCAGATGTAGAGGGAGAAGTAATAGAAGAAAAAGAAGTTCCAGATAAAAGCTTAGAAGAGCAATATGTAAAAGAAATTTTAAAAACATTTATTGGAAAACAAGAACAAACTCCACCAATTTATTCTGCAATAAAAATAAATGGGAAAAAGCTATATGAATATGCAAGAAAAGGACAAGAGGTAAAATTAGAGCCAAGACAAATAGAAATATATGATATTGAGCTTCTAAACATAAATAAAACAGAAAAACAAATAAGCTTTAGAGTTAGGTGTTCAAAAGGAACTTACATAAGGAGTCTATGCGAGGATATAGCAGAAAAGCTTGGAACAGTTGGCTTAATGAAAGAGTTAAAAAGAACTGTGGTTGGAGATTTTAAGATAGAAAATGCAATTACTGTAGAAGAATTAAAAGAAAAAATAGAAAATAAAGACTACTCTTGTCTAATTTCTATAGAAGAAATATTTAAACATAATAATAGAATAGACCTAAATACACAAGATTATAGCAAATATGTAAATGGAGTAAAGCTAGATATAGAAAATTGTAAAATAACAGAATTTGATGTGACACGAAGAAATGTTAAAGAAGAAACACAGAAAAACAATTTAACAGATGAAACATATAGAATATACTTAGACAATAAATTTATAGGACTTGGAATTGTTAGTGAAAATAAATTAAAAAGAGATTTGCTTTTGTAAGACTAACTACATTGAAAGTTTAAATCCGACAGAAAATAGGTAAAAGCCTATTATGAATTATATAGCACTTAATATTTGATATATTAATATAAATATGAAAAAATGTCCTTAAGTAATGAACTTAAGGACTAATTTTTTTATAATACTATCACTAAAAAGTCAATAATGCAATAGATTAAAAGGGAAAGAATAGAATGATACGGTTTTGAAATTTATTTGTAATTTTTATGTAACAATTAAACAATCAATGCATTTTCAACTGTTTGTGCATTATCTAGCAATACTTAAGTTCATTACTTAAAGATTACTTAGGAGGAAGAAATTTATGTTAAAAAACAAAAAAGGAATCACCCTAGTTGCGTTAGTCGTTACAATAGTAGTTTTGTTAATTCTTGCAGGAGTAAGTATAAATTTGGTACTAGGCAATAATGGGATAATAGTAAAAGCAAGAGAGGCACAAAAAAAATCAGCAGAAGCAAGTCAAAACGACTTGATTGGTATGAATGAACTAACACAGCAATTAGAAGGAGTATTAAACGAGAATGGTGGTGGAAACACTGGGGAAAGTGGAACAGACATAAAAGTACCAGCAGAAGCAACAGCAGAAACAGCACCATATTTTCCAGACAATACATTTGCAAAAAAAGAAGGAACAATAGATACAGGGTTAGTAATACAAGATGCAAAAGGAAATGAATATGTGTGGGTAGTAGTACCAAGAACAACAGCTGTTTATGCTACAACAGGACTTGGAAAAACAACATTTACAGATGCAGATTATATAAATATAGAAACTGACCTAAAGAACTATACAAGTATATATAGAAATGGAACAAATTGTTCAGACACATGGTATGCAGATGATAAAAATGAAGGCTGGTTAAGTGAAACAGAGTATAAAGCATTAAAAAATAAAATGCTAAAAAGTGTATATGAAAATGGCGGATTTTATGTGGGGAGATATGAAGCTGGAATTAAAGAAAATAGAACAGGAGAACCGGGCACAAATTCAGATGGAAAATATACAATAGAAGGAATGCCTGCACCTTTATCAAAGGCGGATGCATATCCATATACATGGGTGACAAGAACACAAGCGCAAAATTTAGCACAAAATGTAAATTCAGGAACTAAAGCAAGTAGTTTAATGTTTGGAATACAATGGGATTTAGTGCTAGCATTTATGAGTAAAGACAAAGCTAAAATTACATCAACAGAGATTTTAACAAAAGACAGTACAACAATAGGAAACTATATGAATTCAGCATTCCAACTAAGCCAAACAGGGAAATATGCTATATGTTTAAACTATGTAGCAAATTCCAAATGGAATACATCCACAACAGTAACAGCAAATTTTGTAGATGCAAGTAGAAAGAAAATTGTCCAATCTCTAGAAGGAAATGGAATATTGGTAACTACAGGAACATCAGAACAAAATAAAGTAATGAATATGTATGACATAGCAGGAAATGTAGTTGAGTGGACCTTAGAAAATTCTTCTCCAACTTATGCTCCGTGTGTTTATAGGGGAGGTGGTTACGACAATATAGGTTCGAGCAGATCTTCATCTAGCTACTACGATAGGTACACAGATCACACTAATGATGGAATTGGTTTCCGTGTTTCACTTTTCTAGACAATAATAGACTAACGAGATTACTAAAAAAGTACAGATTTTATTTTGTCAGAAAATGCAAAAAGATACTGTTAAGCTTAGTGCCTAAAAACTAGAAAATGTAGAGAAAGTAGGAGGCGTTCTGAGTCTTGGCAAAGCTGAGGCCTGAGCCGAGCTTCTACTACAAAAAAGATTAGCTTTCACGAGCTAGTCTTTTTTGTAGTATAAATATGAGTAGTAAAATATGTAAAAGTTTACAGTTACTAATGCTTAAAAATTTTATTTTTCAACACTAAAATTTGTTTTTGTTGTAATTTCCTTTGTAAAGCTTCCATCATAAATAGTATCTCCAGAAACATCATCTTTTAGGGGAATGGCAATTTTTACATTTGCAACATAACTTTCTTCAAGAATATTTTTTATATGAACTTTAAAAGTAATATTTCCAGAAATTGAGGTTAAATCAACTCCTGCTCTTTTTAATAGAGAACCATTGTAAACTAAAGGGTTTTCAATATCTGAAACCAAGTAATTACTTTTTATTAAATTCATATATTCTAATGTAATTGGATTGGATAAATCTGAATATACTTGTGGCTTTGCGTAATCTAAGTTTTCTACTGATGAAACACTAGATGTATCGTTTACATTGTTAGATGAATCTGTATTTGTATTATTTATTTCAACGTCATCAACAGTGTTAGGTATTTCAACATTTATAGAATTATCTAAAGTATTAAATTTTGAATCCATTTTTGCAGGTTCTACAATTTCATAATTTAATCTATCTGTAATTAAATAATCTGTTTCTATATTAAACTTTCCAAATTCAAATAAGTTTTTGTAATGCAAATTAGGAGTTCCGCCATTAAAAGAATCAAACTTTATATTATCTATATACAATTCTTTAATAGTATTTTGGGCTTTATTATTAGCATTGCCCGAAATGTATAATGCAATATCTGTATACTGATAAACATTTAAATTCCACATTGATTTTTTTGTTTTATTATTTGTTGCATTTGCAGAACTGTATAAGTAAATTTTATCAATAGAAAATGTTTGCTTAGAGTTTAAAGAGGTCATGTCTGCAATGGTATTTTCTAAAGCTATCTTTTTTTGAGCATCTGTATAATTGATTTTTATTAAAACTGCAAGAAGTATAACAAGCAGTATAAAAACAATAAATTTTACAATTTTTTTACTTTTCTTAGGTGATTGATTTTTCATATAATTTCCTTACATTAAAATATTTAGGTTTTGCGGATTACCTATAACCACTAGTATTAATATTATAATTTGAAAAAAGAAAAAATGCAATAAAAAAATTTACCAAATTTGTCATATTTTGATTGTGAAATTGCTGTGAAAGATTAAAAAAAGTATTGCAATGTTATTCCGTTTATGATAGTATAATAGCAGAAACGAAACATTCCCTACGTGGTACGTGTAGAAAGGAATTTTAGAACCAACAAATTCTAAAAGGGAGTCCGCCTTTAAATGTGGCGTGTAGGCTTAGGTTATAAACTTAAGAAACCCAGGAACATTTAACAAGACACCCACCTGCTGGTGCAGGTCCTTAAAATTTCATTCGGCTTACGGCTAATGTGGGGCGATTTCTATAGTAAATTTGAAGCATCACTTAATTTAGGTGGTGCTTTTGCTTTGGCTGGAAAATACTTAGAATTTTGGCTTCGTCAAATTTCATTCAAAACGAGGTTACATATACATCAATTATGATCTTTTGCCTTTTGAATATCATTTTCCTTGCCAAAATTTAATTCTTTTCCAACCTCGATATCAGTAATTACTATTATGAATATTGCAATTACTACATGGAAATAGTATAATATTTGCATATTGTTGAAGAGGTTTTAGTATGAAAATAAAGGAAGTAATTGAAGAAGGAAAAAATGTATTAAGCAAGAATAATATAGAAGATAATGTAATAATAACAAGAGAATTACTAGCTTTTGTATTAGGCGTAGAAAAACAATATCTGGTAATTCATTTAGAAGATGAGCTTAATGCAGAAGATTATAAAAAGTTTAAAGAAAATATAAATAAGTTAATTAATGGTAAGCCATTACAATATATAACTAACAACCAAGAGTTTATGGGATTGAATTTTTTTGTAAACGAGAATGTGCTTATTCCACAGCCAGATACGGAAATTATTGTTGAAGAAACCTTGAAAAAATGCAAAGAGTTACTTCTAAAAAATGGCAAGATAAAGATATTAGATTTGTGTACTGGTAGTGGAGCTATTGCTGTTTCTCTTTCAAACTTTCTCGGAGATAAGGCTGAAGTTTTTGCGAGTGATATTAGTGCTAAAGCGCTAGAGGTTGTTAAATATAATAATGAAAAAAACAACACAAATGTAAGATTCATTGAATCAGATTTATTTGAAAACATACAAGAGCAAAAGTTTAATATTATTGTTTCAAATCCACCATATATAAGAAGCGATGTTATAAATGAATTATCAAAACAAGTTCAAAATGAGCCACATCTTGCATTAGATGGCGGAGAAGATGGATTAGAATTTTATAAAAAAATCATAGAGCAGTCTTGCAATCACATAAAGAATGGATATTTAATATTAGAGATTGGATATGACCAAAAAGAAGATGTGAAAAATCTGCTTAAAGAAAACAGGAATTATGCAGAAATAAACACTATACAAGATTTATCTGGAAATGATAGATGCGTAGTAGCAAAAGTGTGTATATAGAAGGAAGTGATAGAGATGTCTTTTTCATCAGATTTAAAAATGGAACTAAGTCAAATAAATAATTTGAAGAATAAACAAGAAGTTTATGCAGAATTTCTTGGTTATTTGGCGTCTAATAATATAGATGTGAAAGGTAGAAATGTAAAGTTTTCAACTGAAAGTGAGTACAACATAAATAGGTTTGCTAAGCTTTTAAATAACCTAGAGATTAAGGATTATAAAATAAGTATAACAGGCAAAACATACAGTATTACATATAAGTGTGATGAAATCCCAGTTTTAGAAGATGCAGAGAATTATTTACAACAAGATAATTTGAAAAAAGCATATATAAGAGGAAACTTCTTGGGGGCAGGTTCAATAAACAACCCAAGGAATAAATACCATTTGGAAATAATTTTTAAAGATAAAGAATGTGCGGAATTTACATTAAAATTGTTAAATGAATATTCCATTGGGGCTAAAATTTTAGAAAAAACAGTTTATCTAAAAGATGGAGAAGAAATATCTAAAATGTTAGCTTTAGTGGGTGGTCATTCTACTGTGTTAAAGTTTGAAGAAATACGTGTGCTTAGAGAGATGAAAAACAATGTAAACAGAATTGTAAATTGTGAGACGGCAAACCTTAATAAGACTATAAATGCAGCTGTTAAGCAGGCTGAACTTATAAAAAAATTGAAGAAGTCTGGTAAGTTTAATAATCTGCCAGAAGATTTAAAAGAAATTGCAAGTTTAAGAGAAGAAAATCCGGAAGCAACATTAGAGCAGTTAGGAGCAATGCTTAAAAATCCAATTGGGAAGTCTAGTGTTAGCCATAGATTCAAGAAAATAGAGGAGTATTTGTAGAAATAAATGGAAGAAAAAGAAATAGGATTATACATACACATGCCATTTTGCAAGCAAAAATGCTATTATTGCGATTTTGTTTCATATCCGAATAGATATGAAATGGTGGAAAGATACATTAAATGTTTAAAGAGTGAAATTGTGCAATATGCTAATGAAAATAGGATTATGCACGAGCATGGCTTAGAACCAAAGTTTATAATAAAAACAATTTACATAGGAGGTGGCACGCCATCTTCTATTGATGAATTGTATATTTTGAATGTGATGGAGACTATAAAAGCTAATTTTGAAATTGATGAAGAGGCTGAGATTACTATCGAGGTAAACCCTGGCACTGCTAGTAAAGAAAAGCTAAAAACATATAAAGAAGCGGGAATAAACAGAATAAGCATTGGTTTGCAAGCAGTTCAAGATAGACTGCTTAAAAGCATTGGCAGAATTCATAATTATAGTGATTTTGAAAACACCTTCGAGTGGGCACGAGAGGCAGGATTTGATAATATAAATGTGGATTTGATGTTGGCTCTTCCAAACCAAACTCTTGATGACTTAAAGGAAAGTGTAAAGACAATAGCAAATTTAAAACCAGAGCATATTTCTGTGTATTCTTTGATAGTTGAAGAAAATACAAAGATGGAAAAAATGGTACAAGATGGAACGTCAATTTTACCAACAGATGAAGAAGAGCGAGCAATGTATTGGTTTGTAAAGGATTATTTGGAAAAACATAAATACAAACACTATGAAATATCTAACTTTGCAAAGCCGGGGTTTGAATCAAAACACAATACAGATTGTTGGAAACAAAAAGAATATATTGGAATTGGAGCTGCAGCATGCTCTTTTATGGACAACAAAAGGTATTCTAATATAGAAAGTCTAGAGCAATATATTAAGAATATAGAAAATGGCAATCCGAATAGAAATTTGGTGTTAAACGAAACCTTAAATGAAGAAGATAAGATGAATGAATTTATGATGCTTGGACTTCGAAAAATAGACGGAGTAAATATAGGGGATTTTAAGAAAATTTTTGGAATAAATCCAATTATGAAATATTGTAAAACATTAGATAAACTTACTCATGAAGATTTAATACAAGTTGATGAAAATAGCATAAAATTGAGTAAAAAAGGCATCGATTTAGCAAACTTAGTATGGGAAGAATTTGTGTAAAATTTCTGCAAGGACAAATGCAAAAATATAAATTTTAAACACTGATAAATTAGCAAAAATTGTGAATTTGTAGTAAAACATGCTTAAATGATTATACACAAGAAATACACAGAAAAATATGATTTTTCAGAATAGACAAATGAAAAAAATTGTGATATTATTAGCCCGATAAAATATAATTATATTTAGTCAGCATATTATAAAAATTAAGTCAAGATTGGCTTAATTTGAGACCTAAAGAGGTATAAAATGAATTTTAAATTAGAGGAACTTACAAAAGATAACGAAGCACAATATTTAGAACAGGTTGCTAATTTAGAACAAGTGGTTATGGAAAACATGGAGGCAAGAGGCCAAAGCGGTCAGCTTTTTCCAACAGGCAGAGAGGATATTTCTGCATATGCACATTCTAAAGAAAATTCGGTTTTTGTTGCAGTTGATGAAAATGGCAAGGTTATTGCTGCAACATATATTACACAAGGGCAACAACCGTTTACGTACAATGATATAACAAAATATTTCAAATATGGAGATGATTATAATCAATACGTAAAAAACAAGTACAAAACCTTGCAAGATTATAGAAGAGACATGTTAAGTATTTATAAGCTGAAAGTACAGGCTTTTAAATATGCTAAAGCAAAAATTTTAGCAGAGTTTCCACAATATGGAGAAAATATTATTGCGTTTTTGAAACATGAAGTAGATGAAGAAAACAATCATTTTCACGAAAAGAGTGTACTTAGAGAATTACTAAATAAGTATATGTCAGAATATATGCAAGAACAAGATAAAACTCATACTGGTGTTATGGAAAGATATGATATGTTTTACTGGATTACTGCTGATGATATTGCAAAAGAGTTTGGAAAACAGGACGTAGAACCAAATGATGTTGAGGCAAGAGAGCTAGAAACGATAATAGGGCGAGAAAAAGCAGAACTAGAGTATAAAAAAATATTACATAAAGGACCATTAGTAATACACGAAAAACCAGAATTTAATGTAAAAAAATATTATACGGCAAAACCATCTAACTCAATAGAATTAGACACATACATAACAGACCCACGAGATAGAAGGTCAGGGCTTGCAAGAATTTTATTATCAGAAGGCATTACAAAACATATGGAACAATTCTTTGAAAATGAGAGTGAACAAGAAATATTTTTATGCTCAACATTGCATAGAGATAATCTTTCATCAAAATATGTATCTGAATTTTTTGGTTTAACAGACAGCTTATATGTAAAAAGAAGAGATGGCAGAGATAGAGAAGTTCACATTTGTAGAGTAGGAAGAGATGAGTATAAAAAATATTTAGACCATATAAAAAAGAAAGTTGCAATATTGTATGGATATAATCCAGAAGGTATAGCAATACCTGCTAGTGAAGAAATTGCAATATTAAAAGAACAATTAGGATATGAACAGTGTGAAATATCAAGGCTAAAAAGAGCAAGAACGTCACAAACATATAACGGAAAGATAAATTTTAAACAAAGAAAAATAGAGAAGATTATTGCACTTAGTGAGAGAATAAAAGAACTACAAGAACAGATTGAAAGATAAAGGAGGAAAAATTATGGAACAAGAATATTCATGGCCAATAGAGCCAAAGTATAAAGTAACAGAACATGATAAATATGGAATTAGAAAGAATCATTACGTTTTATTTAAACAAAGAGCACATTCTGGGTTTGATATAACAGCAGACATTGGAACAGAAGTGCATCCAATAGCAGATGGAACGGTATTGCTTGCAGAATTTGATGGTACTACCACAGAAGGATTTGATGCCTTTAACGATGGTTATGGTAATAAGGTAGAAATACTAAACAATGATGGTAGAAGAGTAGTGTATGGACATTTAAGAGAATCTTATGTTAAGCCGGGAGACAAGGTTACACGTGATATGGTAATAGGAATAACAGGTTGTAGTGGAGGCTCAAGAGTGCCACACTTACATGTAGAAATTAGAAAATCTAACACAGAAGAAACTGGATTAGATTACACGATAGACCCATTAACAGTATTACCAAAAAAAGATTTGAGCAAATTAACAAAAGAATTTACTCAAGAGCCATATGCAACATTATGGAGAAAAATGGCATCAAATGAGCCATGGAGCTTTGAAAAGACGGATATACCATATTGCGAAGACAAAGAATTTATTAGATAGGAGAGCATTATGAAAGAGGAATTTATTGAATTATTAAGATCAACTAAAAGAGAAGGAATAGAGAATTTACTAAACTTCTTAGAAAAATCAGATTTTTATACAGCACCAGCAAGTACAAGATTTCATGGAAATTATGAAGGTGGACTTTTAGAACATAGCATGAAAGTATATGAAATATTTAAAGAAAAAATAAAGGCAAGTGGATTATCAACTCCAGAAGATACAGTTATAATTGCTCCACTTTTACATGACATTTGCAAAACAAATTACTATAAAGTAGATTATAGAAATGCAAAAAATGCAAGGGGAGAATGGGAGAAAGTTCCATATTATGCAGTTGAAGATACAATACCATATGGACATGGTGAAAAATCTGTAATGATGATTACAGAATACATGAAATTGACTAATGAAGAAAAATATGCGATTCGTTGGCATATGGGCTTTACAGAGCCAAAGGAATTGTACGGAACAATTGGAGAAGCATATAAAAAATATCCAATAGCATTATTATTAAATGAAGCAGATTTAGAAGCAACATATTTTTATAATATTTAGTATAATGCAATTTAAAGTTGAGAAAGTAAAAAATTTGTGTAGATAGAAATTTATATAAAAAGAGAAGATACCAGAAAATTATTTCTGTATCTTCTCTTTTTTAGGCTTTACTAGATCAAGTGATTCTTCCTCCTGTTATTAACATATCCTTCCTAAACTTGTTGTTCTTGACTGCTTCAGCAGAATACCATGCTATATCAGCAATGAATTCGTAGGTCTGTTCTGTACCATCATCCAAGGCCCAAAGGCAATAGGCGATGTTGTACATATAATCTTTTCCAAGTGCAGGTACTCGGGTATCACTTTTGGAAACACCAAGGATTGCTAGTGCGTGGAAAAGCCGAGAATAATTGTCTGCGTACATTTTCTTTTGGGAAGGATGATTGATTTCTTGAATAATACGTTCAACCACCTCTTTGCGCAGTTCTTTTAGTTCGTCTTTCTTTAACTTAGTTCGTCCAAGAATTCCGATGTACCCGTCTATGGGATCATCCCAAAAAGATTTTGGGATAATTCTTTTATAGGATAATCCCGCTTGAATTCTTTTGCAATCCGAGAATCCTTCTTGAAAGCCCCGAAGTAAATGCCAAATAAACTCATTGAGTTCTTCTTTTTCGACCATGTTATTAGCCTCCTAAAGTGTTATACAATAATAAGTATAACATATTTACATAATGTTGTCAAATTAGCGTTTGAAAATTTGATAACAATAGGAAAAACTAAAATTTTATAGTATTATTAGCACGCTTTTATAAAATTTGAAATGGTATTTTATTTTGATAAACATCAAAAATAAAACGAAAAAATCCTTAAACCTATTTACAATATTTTTTATATTTGATAAAATTATAAACGACAAATGTCGTTTTAAAATTCTATAAATAGTTTGTAGAAATAATTATAGAAATAAAAAAAGGAGGCATACTAATGAAAAACAATTTCTAAAAATATAAGGAATATAAAAATACATAGGAAAGGATTTGAAAAAAATGAATAAAAAAATTAGAAAGGCTGAAAGTCTTACGGCTGTACACACAAGTAATCTTAGTGAAAAAGGAATAACGCTTATTGCACTAGTTGTTACAATAGTTGTCTTATTAATATTAGCAGGAGTAAGTATTAATTTAGTAATTGGGGATAATGGAATAATAACAAAAGCAAAACAGGCAGCGTCAGCCACAGAAGAAGCGAGTGCAAAAAATGACATGGAATTATTTTTAACCGGATTGAGAATGGATAAAGAGCTAGATGCAAGCTTTAGATTAGTAGATTATTTAAGTTCAAATATAGGAAATGAAGGAATAGAAGACTTCTTAAATAATGGAGATGGAACAGCCCAAGTAGCATATAAAGGAAATAAATATTCTGTAAATCTAGAAGATTATACATTTGAATATTTAGGAAAAACAGATGGAATGGGAGTAAACAGACACATAAAACAAGTTCTAGATAATAATAATGAAGACGTTCCCGGAATAGCAATGGTAGAAGCAGGAGAGATAGAAACAGAGGATTTAGGCTGGAAAGTACTAAGTATAAATGATGACGGAACAGTAAATTTAATAGCAAATAACAATACAGGATTTGAAGTATCACTATCAGGAATAAATGGATATACGAATGGAGTAAAAGCATTAAATGAAATATGTTCGAAATTATATAGTGGTCTAGAGATAAATGGAAAGAAAGTGCTATCAGCAAGAAGCGCAAATTTAACAGACTTTTATGATGTAACATATCAGTTAAATAGAAAATATGAACAAGGGAAAAAAATACAACCGGTTATAAACACAAAAGATGTAGAAAATGATGGATATTCAACGGAACAGATTAGTGATTATATAGATGCAAGTAATACATCAGGAGCTCAAGCAAGCAATACAAATATGCTTTTAGCAAGTACTTCACCAACAATAAGAAGTATAAAATCTGCAACAAATAAAATATCAGCGGATATACGAAATACAGGAAATAATTATTGGTTAGCATCAAGACAAACATGGTATGATTATGATTCGCAAGGTGGGAAAGTACAATATTCCGAAAATATAGCATATGATTATTATGCTATAAATTATATAAGAACAGATGGTGCATATACTAATTACAATTTATTTCAAGTTAATGGATTTAATACAACAGGATCAAATTCAACATACAATTGTGCATTGCGCCCAGTAATAACAGTATCAGCAGATAGTGTACCAGATAAAACAATAGGAGCAAGTGTGAATACAGATCCATTTTATAAAGGAAAATTAGGAGCAGAGGCACATGGATATGTAAAAGCAGATTCAATAGCAAGTCTATTAGGAATAGATATCAAATCAGTAAACAAGATAAATTCAGGATTACCAACAAAAGAAGCAGATATGACATGGACAAAGTTAACAGATGGAGGATATGATTCATTAACAGGAGAATTTGATACAAGCAAATATGACTATTATATAGCAGATAGAGCAACAAGTTTGCAAATGAGATTAACAGGAGCAGCAGGATACAACAATGGAGTATTAGCCATGGATACAGTATGTAATAATCTATATGGAAACTTGACAGGGATTAAATTGAGTGATGGTTCAACGAAGAAAGTTAAAGTAGTACTAGCAAGGAATGCAAAATTCGAGGATTTTGTTGATGAAAGCAAATTAAGCGGAGCATATGGAGGCTTGTGGAGTACAAATGCAAATGATAGCACAGCACCAAATAAGATAACTTCGACAAATAATAGATATGCACCAACATTATTTACGCAATATGAAGGAGGAGACAATTTAGATACGAGTAATCCAAGTAAGGGATATTCAGATGCAAAAATAAGTTCATATATATTAAGTAATGCAGGAACAAGCTCATTTGTGTCAAATGATCAAAAAAACTCATACGCATATGAGAAATATGATGCAGACCCGGGATTAAGGGTAATATATAATGCATATTGGGGAGGAGCAAACAGAAATACAGCAAGAATAAATATAGGAAGAGAATATTGGCTTTCGTCGCGCTGCGTCTATGCGAATTGGAACCTCAGTCACTTCCGCTTGCGCTTTGTGTCAGGTGGTTCTATCCCCGCCGGCATTGTGTTCTACTCTAACACCAACACGAACTCTCTTTGTCGTAGTCTCCGCCCAGTCTTGCAGGTTTCTAAATAATTAAATTAAAAATAAGCAAGTCTACATAGATTTGTTTAAAACAACAATATAGTAATTAAGTAGATAACTGATAGTGTATTATATGGTGTGTAAATTTTATTTACACATCATATTTTTTGTGCTCATGAAAGGAGTAAAGAATGAATAAATTAACATTATCAGAATGTAGTAAGAGGAGGTTAGACGAAACATACATAGTAGTGTATGCAATAAAAAATGAGATTAATATAGTACTAAATTGCTCGTGCCTCACAATGGTCGGAGTAAGATAAATAAAGATATTGAAAATAAAATAACCTCATGATATAATATTAATTATGTAACCTTATAAAGCGGTTGCCAATATTATGTCAGGAGGTTTTTTGTATGACGAATGAAGAAATATTACGAAAGATGAATGATGACATGAAAATGAGAAATTTTTCCAAATACTCATTTTACACGTATTCACATAAGGGAGCAGAGATGATAAAATATTTCAATAAACCAATGGAAGAAGTAACAACATATGAAATGAGAAAATTCTTGATAATGCTAAAAGAAGAGAGGCATTTGGCAAACAAAACAGTAAATTATTATAATAGTATATTAAGATTTATGTATGAAGTAACAATGGATAAAGTGTTAAATAAAAAACAAATACAAATGCTTAAACATAAGAGAAGAATATGCAAAGTGCTAACGAAGGAAGAGTTAAGCACTTTTTTTAATGCTTGTGATAAGCCAAAATACAAGATGATATTTATGCTTATATATGGATCAGGACTTAGGATAGGAGAAGCAGTAAATTTACGAGTAGAAGATATAGACAGTAAAAAAATGAGAATATTTGTTAGAGATGGAAAAGGGAACAAAGAAAGATATACAATTCTGCCAAAAGTAAGTTTAAATATGCTAAGAGAATATTACAAGAAAGAGAAGCCACAACATAAAGATGGATATCTATTTTTAAATGAAGAAGGAAATCCAATGAGAACAGAAAGACTAAGAGAACACTTTAGAAAATACCGAAGAAAAGCGAAATTAAATGATGATTTTGTAGTACATAGTTTAAGGCACAGTTTTGCAACGGATTTAATAGAAAGGGGAGCAACACTGATACAAGTAAAGGAGCTATTAGGGCATAGCAGTATAAGGAGTACCATGGAATATGTGCATGTTGCGAATATCGATTTAGGATTAGAAAGTCCAATAGATAATTTTTTAAAGGTGAAAAAATAAAATGGTAGAAGTACAGGACATATTTAATAAATATGGAGAAGAATACAGAAAAAAGAATAAAATGATGCCATACAAATTAAAGACAATGAGTGCAATAGAAAAATGTAGAACAGAAAAGTTAGGTTATCATAAAGAAGTGTGTGATGAATGTGGATATGAAAAAATAAGTTACAATTCATGCAAAAATAGACATTGTCCAAAATGTCAAAGTGTAGCAAGAGAAAAGTGGATATATAATAGAGAATATGATTTATTGAATGTAAAATATTTTCATGTAGTAATGACAATACCGTCAGAATTATACACGATAGCATATCAAAATCAAACAAAAGTATACAATATATTGTTTAAAGCGGTAGCAGAAACATTAGAAGAGTTAGCGGAAGATAAGAAATATTTAGGAGCAAAAATAGGATTCATGGAAGTATTGCACACATGGGGACAGACACTAGTATACCATCCACATATACATGGTATAGTGCCGGCAGGAGGAATAGATAAATTAGGAAGATGGAGAAATAGTAAGAAGAAATTCTTTATACCAGTAAAAGTTTTATCAAGAAAATTTAGAGGAAAGTTTTTGCATTACTTAAAACAAGAAAAGTTGGAGTTTTATGGAGATAATAAATATTTAGAAAATCCAAATGAATTTAATGATTTAATTGCAAAAATGTATAATCAAGAATGGATATGTTATTGTAAACCGCCATTTAGAGATGCAAAGTGTGTGATAAGATATTTAGGAAGATATACACATAGAGTTGCAATATCAAATAATAGAATAATAAAAGAAGAGAATGGGAAAGTAACATTTAAATATAGAGATTACAAAGATAACAAAAGAACAAAAGTAATGACTTTAAATGCAGAAGAGTTTATCAGAAGATTTATGATGCATATATTACCACCCAAATTCATGAAAATAAGACATTACGGCTTGCTGGGTAACAGAAATAAAAAAGTAAAGCTAGCTGAATGTAAGAGACTCACAAATACAGCTAACTTTGAAAAACTAGAGATAAATACTCTAGAAATACTAAAGAAAACACTAGGTGTTGACTTTAATATATGTCCCATCTGTAAAAAAGGACATTTAGTTAATCCCGACACCGGTTAAAAGCACTCACAATTCCATAGTCAAAAAAATTGCCTCTTAATTGGGGAGGGGGAAACTATATCTAAATTGTACTATAAAATAGAAGAAAACACAATGAAAATAGCAAAAAATTTTAAAAAACAGCCCCAATTATAGGAAGAGAAAAAATAGAAAACCCATAGAAAGATTACCGCAATTTACTACGATGAATGCTATCGAAGGTTAGGCTGATAAAAAATTACTATTCAGTCTATTTTTGCTAACCTAACCTTCGATAACATCTTATACATAGTTGTTTTGCTAATACTTGCAGGAGTAAGTATTAACTTAGTATTAGGGGATAATGGAATAGTAAAAAAAGCACAAGATGCAAAAACAAAATCTGCAGAAGCAAGTGAAAATGACTTAAAAGGAATGAATGGTTTAATAGAGCAAATGGAAAGCACATTAAATGGAGGCTCAAGTGATAACAAAAAAATGATGAATTAGGAAAACTAGTAAATGACATGGGCACTTTACCAGAAGATACAACCCCATATTTTCCAAGTAGTGATTTTAAAAGAAGAGAAAAAACAAATACAGAAAATGGACTTGTGATAGAAGATACTGAAGGAAATGAATATGTGTGGGTAGTAGTACCAAGGAGCTTATACAATAATACAAACTATAATTTAAATAATGCAAAAAAGCCTTCATCAAGTACAGATTATGCAAATATAGAATATTGTTTGCAACAGTACACAGCAACATATAGAATAGATGGTTGGTCAGATACACATGAAGCAGATACCGATAATGTAGGTTGGTTAACTTCTGACGAGTATACAGAGTTAAAAAACAGTATGTTAAAAAGTGTATATGAAAATGGTGGATTTTATGTAGGAAGATACGAAGCTGGAATAGATACAACAACAGGAACAAATAGAACAAGTAATACAGACCAAAATTCAGATGGAAAATATACAATAGAAGGAATGCCAACACCATTATCAAAAGCAGATGCATACCCATACACATATGTAACAAGAACACAAGCACAAAATTTAGCAAGTAATGTAAATTCAGGAACTAAAACGAGTAGTTTAATGTTTGGAGTGTAGTGGGATTTAGTGCTAGCATTTATGCACAATAAAGGAAATATAGCGGATAGTACATTAACAACAAATAGTACAACAATAGGAAATTATAACGATAATTTATGGACAATAAAAAATGCAAATGCACAATATTTATCAAGTTGAAAATTTGTACAATGTCCAAATCCATTAAAAAAAGAATCAAGCTCAGGTATATTATTAACAACAGGAGCGGATAGTAGTTTTTCAGTACAAAATATATATGATATAGCTGGAAATGTATGAGAGTGGACTTTGGAAAAAACTTTCCAACGGTAGTCACCTTTGTGCGGCACGAGGGGGCGGTTATGGCAGCTCTGGTCCTCACAGTCCAGCAGCCAAGCGCGGTAGCAGCACTGCGACCGGTGCCAGATTCGATGTTGGTTTTCGTCTCTCACTTTGGTAGACCTGAGCCCTGTATGCTCGAATTTGAGTATAGCTGAGAGTCAGGCCGCCCATACCGGACTAGTCCTTGTTTTTTTGCAAAAACAAGTATGGGTTAATATAAAAATAAAGGAGGAGAAGATATGCCGACAAAAGATTCGTTCTATAACATTGCAAAAGAACTCGAAGTGGCACAGAAAAATGAAGGGTATCTAATAGTTATAAGATGTGGAGCTTTCTTCACATCTATTGGAGCAAATGCAATAGCACTCTCAAATGAATTAGGGCTAAAGCTTACATGCTGGAAGAAAGGTTTGTGTAAAGCTGGAGTACCAATAAATGCACTGTATAACTACGTAAAAAGGCTAGATTCACTAGGCTACAATTATGTAATATACAACTATTCGAAAGACGAAATGATTAACAATGGCAAGCAATATGCAGAATGTTACAGATTTGAAGGAAAGCCTATAGACAAAAGTAATCTGCTTTTGGATTGCAAAGACTGTGAATACTATGAAAAAAGCTATAACAATATAGATATATTCACAGATATGAAAAGAATACAAGAGTTTAAAGAATTAAAAGAAAAACAAGAAAAAATTGAAAAAATGGGCAAAATTATAAGCCTTTTTGATGAAGATAAATAAATTTCATAAATCTTTAAGTATAAATTCTCAAAATGATACAAAATACAATATGAAATTATTTATAATCTTAAGTTGTAATAAAAATCTAAAAGGTGGTAATAAAATGAGCCAAAGTGATGAATTAATCTTAATTCCAAAGTATGAAAAATATATGCAATACATGGTAGAAGCAATAGTAAAAATGCCCAGAACAGAAAAATTTAATATTGGAAATGAGTTTAAATCTGTAATGTACAAAACATTAGAAAACATCTTGTACATAAACAAAGTAGAAATATCTAAGCGAATGTATTATTTAAATTTAATAGATGCCTTGCTAAGTACACAAAGAGTAATGCTAAGACTAATGGTAAAAAATAGATGGATAGACGAAAAAAAGTTTAGAGTAAGCATGGAAATGTTATACGAAATTGGTAAAATACTTGGAGGGCTAATAAAACAATATGCCAAAAACAATAAGAAATAAATATTATAAAAAGTTATCATACGAAAGCCTAATGAAGGCACACCTAGAAAGTAGAAAAGGCAAATCTACAAGAAAAGAAATAATACAATTTAATCTAAAACAAGAAGAATATATAATGTGGTTATATGAACAGCTAAAAAACAGAACATACAGACATAGTGGCTATACATCTTTTTATGTAACAGAACCAAAGTTACGAAGAATAGAAAAAAGCATATATATAGATAGAATAGTACATAGATGGTATGTAGACAATTTTATGCAAGAACATTTTGTAAAGAGCTTCAGCTATAGTTCGTTTGCTTGTTTAAAAGGCAAGGGCATGCACAATGCATGTTTATATGTACAAGAAATGATGAAACATTGCAAACGTATATGGAATAAGTACTATGTAATAAAAATGGACGTAGCAAAATATTTTCAAAATATAGACAAACAAATTTTATATGAAATTTTATGCAGAAAAATAAAAGATGAAAATCTACTATGGCTAACCAGAGAAATACTATATTCAAATGGAGTAGATAAAGGCTTACCGATAGGAAACTACACCAGCCAATGTTTTGCTAACATATATTTAAACGAACTAGATCAATATATGAAACATAAATTAAAGCTAAAATACACATGTCGTTACATGGACGATGTTGTAGTACTGGTAAATACTAAAGAAGAAGCAATAGAAAAACTTAATTTAATACGTAGCTTTCTAAAAGAAAAGCTTTGTTTAGAACTAAATAGAAAAACACAGATATTTAAAAGTACACAAGGAGTAAACTTTTGTGGTTACAAAATAAATGAATATAGACTAAAAATAAGAGATAAAGGAAAACGAAAGCTAAAGAAAAAAGTAAAATTTTTAGAAAAGCAAGTAAAACAAGGGAAAATGACCAGCATAGAAGCACATAAATATTTAAGTGGTCATTTAGGATATATAAATGTGGCAAACACAAAAAACTTAGAAAATAAGCTGTTTGTTACAGAAATATGAATATATTAGGTGCTAATAGCAAAAATGTTTAAAAATTCATTTAATAAATTTGAACATATTAATTGAAAAAATGATATAAAAAAGAAACATAATATAAAATAAAAATTAAATAAAAGAAAAACAAAATTGACATTAATCTACTGGGATAAATCGAAAGTCCTATTCGAACACGAACAATCCTTACGCTAAACGTGGAGGCAATTACAACAACAATTTCGCGAATGATCCAGCCGGTAATCGCAATAACAATTCTGACAATGCCAACGATAACAATGGTTTCAGGCTCACTCTAATACAATTTTTAGATTACATATTTTACGGAATATATACAATGAAGGTATTAGTATTAAAGAGATTTATCCCGTCCTAATTCAGGTAAACATGAATCAGTAAAACATATGTTAGTACAAAAATTGGAATACATGTGTTTTACGAAAAATAGCCAGTAATAATATAAATAGATTACTGGCTTAAAAATAATAATAAATTCTGGTGAAAATTAAAAGCAGAATTTTATAAAAGAACGACTTAAAGCAAATTTTTTTTGAAATTTATTTATAGTGTAAGGAAAAATAAAAAAATGAATGAAGCATTTTTAATAGGAAAAATAATTAGTGATATAGAATTTAAATTTATAATAAATTCAAAAAATAAAGCAATAGCATGCTTTGAAATAGAAACGAACGATAAACAAATAGTAAGAGTACAGGCATATAATAAACTTGCAGATTTTGCTTATAGCAAATTAAATACAAATGATAAAGTATTTATAAATGGGTATATAGAAGATAATGTAGTAAAGGTAAAAAGCATAAATGTTTGGAAATAAAGTTATAAATGTAAAAATGGCAGACTGAATGTATTATAGAATTGTCGAAATTTGGCATACGATTTTCCTTGACTTTACTTGTAGTTTAGATATAATGGAAAAGGTTATTTCAAAAAAGTTTTTATCTTTTATTTTGTATCAAATCTATTGATTTTCTCAATTAGCCATTCTGGCAAAATATTTTACATACAAATCGAGTAAACTTTTAATAACTAAATTTAAGTATAGCAATTTTTGTTGTACAAAATTAAGGAGGCTTACATATGCCAAATAAAGAGAAAAGCATATTACAACCAAAGAATGATGTAGTGTTTAAAGCATTATTTTCAAGAGGAAAACCAAGGA
>OJMG01000600.1_pt1 | contig 35567 bp, 39 predicted proteins | sample 1597141 | NCBI WGS metagenome assembly OJMG01 (sample SAMEA2452119, study PRJEB22498) | human gut metagenome | biome: human feces; feature: human gut; material: feces | place: Australia | collected 2012 | reverse complement strand
GTAGGATCCGGAACCAATGGTCAGATCGGTTCCTTGTCCCTGCGTATCTCCACCGAATAATCCGCTTCCGAATCGCTTCTGGAAAAAGATGGACATTTCTACGGAAGCACTTGAAGCCAGGAATGCACTCTTCTGTGCAATGATTTCCTGTCCCGGTGCGATTTCAAATGCACGAATAGATCCCGGAAAACTGGATGCGAATGCAATCAGTCCGTTTCCGTTTCTTGCTGTGTAACGGTTGACAAACATGCTCTCGCCGGAAAAAGCGCGGCCAAACATTTTGCCGATTCCACCGTTGCTTGTAGTCTCCATCTGCATGTTCGGAGACATCCAGGACATAGCGCCCTTTTCTGTAATCATAGTTTCGTTTGCTTCAAGATTGCAAATAACAACTGGTAATGGTTCCCTTTCAATTGAATAGTTTATAAACATCCTCCTTGTTTGTGATAGACAGCCGATTTATAGTATTTGAACCATCTGTCGTTAATAGTGTAGCAGACCTTGTGGAAAAGATAAACAAAAAATTTATGGAGTGTTGAAAAAACTATGATGAAGTACGAAAAGACCCGGAATCCAATGGATGCCGGGCCTTCTATTAAAGGGAGGGGGAGGGATGAAAAATACTTTGTGTATTTATCATTTGATATGAGGGTCAAAAGGTATTTTGCCCCTCATTTATGATTAATCAGATTACTACATGCTACGCATTCCCGTAATCTGACTCCACCTCGAAATCCGCTAATTTTCTGCGTTTCCGCAGCAAATTGCTACTTTCTCGGTGTAGTGCGGGTCACTAAGGTATACATCGAATTGCATGCAAGCATGCATCGATGATACCTTTTGACCCTTTAATCATCATTTAATATATATAGCAAACAGAATAAACAGTTATGTTACCTGATTTTGCACTTACGTGAACCTGATCCAGTTTTCCAGAGAAATCACTGGTACCGAATGCAGATACACAATTGTCATAAGAGCATTTGATGTAACGGTGTCCGTTTGCGGAACCGGATTCGCTGATGGAAACCTTTGCCCAGGATGCACCGCCAGACCAGCTCTGTAAGATTAACTCTAAATCATCTTTGTTACCATCATATTCTACGTAGAAGCAGCCGCCTTTTTTCACGTCACTGCCATTGAAGCTTCCACCATTTTTAGAAGTCATAACAGATACTGCCTGATTCCAGTTGCTGGAAGACTTAGAACCCCAGAACAGAGACTTATAGTTTGAAGAACTGCTGCTTGAGCTCGAAGAGCTTGAGGAGCTGGAACCTGAAGAACTGGAAGATCCAGAACTTGAGGAACTGCTGGAAGAAGCTTTCTCTAAGTACCATAACTGGTTCTTTCCACCTAAGTATGACCACTGGCTTACGTTCGCACCGTTTGCTTTACTCTTTGCATAAACATCAAGGCAGGAGTAGCAATTGGACATTTTTGTTTTAATGATGTATGCATCACCGGATTTTACGAACTGGAACTTCTGGCAATCACCACCGTGGTAAGACCACTGTTGGATGTTAGTTCCATTTGATGTTCCCCAGCCGCTGACATCCACACCGCTCTTGTATTTGGAGCATGCAGTAAGGATAGAGTAATATCCATTGCCGTCATTTACTAATTTGAACTTCTGGGCATTTGAGCCATTGTACTGATACTGCTGTACATTTGTACCATCAGAGGAAGAACCGTTTACGATATCGAGGTATTTTCCGCTGTTTGCATTCTTAATATAGTACACACCATCTAATCCGCTGGTGTTGTAATCGGTACTGCTGGAGCTTCCAGAACCTGAACCGGATGAACTTGAACCAGAAGAGCTGCTTCCAGAGGAGGAGCTTCCGGAAGAACTGCTGGAAGAACCGGTAAATACGGTACATGTCTTGGCAGTTTTGCTGATACCGTTATCGCCATAGAATAAAGTGTTTCCCCAATCAGAGAGACTGGAGCCGTCGAAAGAATTTGCAAGATCCAGGTACTTCCATGTATCGCCATTTCCTTTCCATGACCATCCCATGTATCCGACACCTTTCTGCTGGCTGTACTGCATGATTGTGTATTCGTCGACATCACCATTGGTATGTTTAAAACCAAACTCACCGATTGTCAGAGGAGCACCGGTTGCAAGTGCGTTATCGATATTGGTGCGGACAGTATTTGCATCGCTTCCGGCATATTCATACATATGAATCGAAAACATAATATTGTTATCAGAATCTGCCTGGATAACGGATTTTCCATAATCTTTGATGGAATCCGGATACTGGCCCCATCCGGCACAGTCAACCATTAATAAGTTATGGATTCCGGCATTACGCATATTTTTGATTGCGGTTTTGTAACCGGATGCCCAGGCACTTCCGTTCCATGTGCCGTACCATTCGTTTGCAATGTTTACGATCACATATTTCTTATTTGCAGATAAGATGGATTTCATTTCTTTCCAGTAATCAACTGCTGCATTCAGATCCGATGTACTGTCAGAACCGGTTGCATCATGGACTTCTACGATGCAGACAACTTTGTTCTGTTTACATACATCAATGATGTGCTGTAATTCGGAAGCAGATGTCTTTGTGTACTGTTTTCCGTTCGAACATACAATTCGTACACAGTTGGCACCTTTGCTTGCGGCTGCCTTAATGGAAGTATCGGTCTCGCTGGTGTACCAGGCGTGAGCGATGTTGACACCTCTCATAACAAATTTGTTGCCATTGGCATCATACACACTGGTTCCGCTTATATAGAAGCCATCAGATGCTGCTTTCACTGTCTGTGGAGCCAGTGGAATTAATGTGCAGATCATCACGAGTGTCAGTAGAAACCCCATAAGTTTCTTTGTCAGTTGTTTTTGCTTTCTCATACTACACCTTTTCCTTTCATGATTAAAATTTTTAGTTTTTAACACCTTGATTTAGCTTAATTATAGGCACTGAAAAATTAATATTCAAGTTAAATAAAGACTAAAAAATATCTTCGTGAATTTGTGCTGAAACAGGTCATCGAAAATTGGAGAAAATGATTATTGAGAAAAAATGGGATGGTAAAACCGACACAAAAAACAGTCTGAGAATTTTGCATAATGCAGATTCTCAGACGGTTTTGGTTATTCATAAATTCCATTTACAGTTACTTTAAATGTTGCTTCTTTCCCATTCAATTCATCGTTACCATAGTTCTCCGGGAAGGTAACTTTCACTTCTACTTTATCCCCCGGATGGGCACCGATCAACTGATCCTCAAAATCATCAATGTAGGATCCGGAACCAATGGTCAGATCGGTTCCTTGTCCCTGCGTATCTCCACCGTCAAAAGCCTTGCCATCAATATAACCGACATAATCAATGTTTACCTTGTCACCGTCTTTTACCGTCAGGCTGGAGTCTGTGCTGTAATCCGTTTCCGTGGAACTGCTGGAGGATTCGGAGGAATCCGATGCAGAGGTTTCCGTGGAAGTGCTGTCTGCTTCGGTGGAACCGGTCAGGGAAGCGGATGAATTTTCCGTGGTTGTCTCGTTTTTGTTGTCTGATTTTTTGGACGAAGAGGATGCCACACAGATTGCGATTGCCAGAATTGCCACACAGGCAATTGCCACACCGCAGCCAATCATCTTTTTCGATGGAGCTTCTTTTATCGACGGGTGTGTCTTTTCATAGAGGGCTTTGGTCAGTTTGGCAAGCATCTTTTTATCTTCAATCTGCATCAGGCTGCCGCGACGGTTTTTACTGTATTTGTTTTCTTTGATGCGTTCCTCCAACCGGTCAATGACGGTTTTTCCGGAAGCATTTTTCACATACAGGTCAAAGCCGCTGGCGGAAAGATAATCCAGTTTTTTCTCACAGTCCGCAGATATGGCAGCAAGAAAATACAGCTGCACCAGATCCGTGCCGGACATCGTACCGGCAGGAATTTCTTTTACTGTTTTTAATACATCCAGAGAATATTGTGCAAGTTCCGGATAGCGTTCTTTTACCTTCTTTTGTTCAATTAAAATATGCAGCATACTGATGCAGCCACATGCGCATGCAAGTGTAAAAAGTGTATTGCAGACATCATCATCCTGAAGCAGAAACTGTTTTCGGAATTTTGTCAGGCACTGGTTGACAAATACTTTGCTTTGTGAAGAGTCGGACTGATTACAGAAAATTTCCGGATCAAGGAAATTTTCCTGCCTGGCAACAGACTGCAGGATCTCCATATTCTGCAGAGAAACCAGCTGCTGATAGGTAGCAGTTTTTTCATCTTCCGGAATATCTTTTAAAATACCGTGCTGGATCAGATATAAAACTTCTTCGCGCTGATAGGTGCGGATGGCACGGTTTAAGTTTTCTAAAGTAAGTTCCGGCTTTTCTTTTTTATTTTTTCCCATAGGTAATAACCTCCGTTTCAATCTGGAGATATTTTCGTATGAAGTTGTGTCTATTTGATGAAAATTGTGGGGAGGACACAAAAAGTTCACGAACCGACAGAAAATCAGATGTTACATGCAAGCCTGAAACCGGAATTCCCCATGATCTGCAAAGAATCCATAGACACCATGGTATTTTTCGACAACAGAGATCATGCTCTGTACGCCGATGCCGTGGTTGACGGAACGGGATATCGGAATATCATCTGCAAAAACGACAGGTTGTTCATAACTGTTTTTTATCTGGATACATAACTGTGTATTTTCTCATATACCTTAAGTGAAATATAGCGTTGGGACTGCGGGTTCATCTGCTGGCAGGCATGAAGTGCGTTTTCAAGTGCATTGGCAAATAAACTGCACAGATCTGTAATCTGAAAACGGGAAAATTCGGTCGCAGTAATGGAAATCTGCATTGGAATGTGGTTTACGGCAGCCTGATTGGCGTAGGAGGACACAATCAGATTGACGGATTCGTTGACACAGTAGCGAATGACAGAACTGTGTTCAAGATTGGTACAGATTTCGTGGATGTAGGAAGTCGCTTCTTTTGGGTTATTCTGATCCAGACAACTCTGGATGAAATTCATATGGTGTCGCAGGTCATGCCGGTAAATGGCTGCCTGCTTCTGGGAAGCGGAAAGCTGGGCAATTTCTTTCTGTGCCTGTGTGGCAGCCGTAGTAAGCAGAATATTTTCCCGTTCTGCTTTATTTTTTTCACTTGAAAATTTAAGCGAGAGAACAGACAGAATAAAAAAGGATACGACAAGAAAACTGTCCATAAAGTCAATAACGACTGCACCGCCCGTGTAGAGCAGATCCGTGTAGACAGTAAACGTGTATTCCAGGACATAGTATACCAGCGGAAGCAGGAAAAACAAAAGCAGTGTCGTGCGGCTTTCATATTTCAGCCGGATGATATACGGTGAGACAAACCGGATCACAAGAACAAGAAGCGGAATGGTAATAATGATGGAGGCAATGTTCGATACAACGGGATTTCTGTCAAAAAAGAAAGCAACAAAGGTGCCAAACCATTTGCGTGGCGTGCACAGCAGATATGCAGACAAAACGGAGATGACAGAGATTGACAGATTCCGGTGAAACCGCAGGAAAATTAAGGCAATCAAAGGGATATGGATCAGAAACGGATAGCATTTGTAAAGCACCGACTCCCCCATGATCAGATAAAAAAGAAGCTGGGCAATGCCAAAGAAAAAAAGCGTCAGGACATAGACACGCTTATGATCGCAAAAATTGATGTCGGCAAGATACAATGATGCCACGATGCCGAAAAATAATACAAAAGCATAATTAACTAAAGAAAAAACGGATGAAAGTTCAGGCATAATCATTCCTCCATCTGAAAAGCGAGATAATGTTTTTTGATATCGGTAACTCTGTGCTGTGCAAGCGGAATGTTTGTGCCGTTGTGAAGACACATATCCATTGTGCCGATTGAGCAGATATAGTTCATATTTACAAGGAACGAGCGGTGCACCTGAATAAATTCCCGGTGTTGCAGCAGGCTGTCGCATACGGACGAGAACAGTTCTGTGCAGACGATCTGTTCCCTTCCACTCGTGTAGTAGATAACTTTGCGGTTCTGGGCTTCTACATAGATCAGTTCGGACAGGGGAACTTTATGTACGCCAATCCGGCTTTTTAGTACAAGAAAATGCCCCTGTTCCTGTGTTTTTACCCGTAGGATGTCATCCATGGCAGCAAAGAAAGCGTTGGAGGATACCGGCTTCATCAGATAATTGGTGGCCTTTACCGTATAACTTTCCACCGCAAAATCTGATGAGGTTGTAAGAAAAATAATATCGGCAGCATGGTCGAAAGTACGGATTTCGCGTGCAAGCTGCATGCCGGTCATATGTGGCATGAGGATGTCTAGCAGATAAATGTCGAATCGTTCCTTTGATGCCCGCAGGGCAAGTTCACAGCTGCTGTGATATTCTTGATAGGTAAACGGAATATTGTGAGTTTTCTGATAACTGTCCAAAAGCGACCGTATGTTGGACAATTCCTTCTCATCGTCATCACATAAGGCAATTTTCATAGGAAATCTCCTTCGTTTTCAATACATTTACTATACCGTAGCATAGGACAAATTACTATAGAAATCTGCTGTCATTTATGCACCGATAAAATCATCCGTCAGTTTTCCGTGTTTTTCATAGTTAGTGACCCGTGCAATGTGATTGTCCGCATCGACAAAAACAACTTTCGGGTGATGTTCTTTTGCTTCTTCCGGTGTCATCTGTGCATAGCACATGAGAATGACGTGATCGCCCACAGCGACCTGACGGGCGGCGGCACCGTTTAAACAGATCATGCCGGAACCGGCTTCTCCCGCGATGGTGTAAGTTTCAAAGCGATTGCCGTTTTCTACATCGACGATCTGTACCAGCTCATATTCTAAAATTCCGGCAGCTTCTAAGAGATCGGTATCGACGGTAATACTGCCGACATAGTTGAGATCCGCCTGTTTTACCACAGCCCGGTGAATTTTTCCTTTTAACATATTGTACTGCATGAGTAATCTCCTATTTTTCCACGATAAAGTTATCGATCAGTCTGGTTTTGCCAATGTATACGGCAATGGCTACAAGAATGGAACCCTCGAGTTTTTCGACCGGAGTAATGGTGTCAAAGTCAACGACATCCACGTAATCTATCCTGGCAAGCGGCTCTTTTTCAATCTCTGCTGTGATTGCAGACTTGATGACACAAGCGCGTGTTTCTCCGGCATCCACAAGGGCTTTTCCAGCTTTTAAACTGCGGTTTAACACAAGTGCCGCCTGACGTTCTTCGCCGTTTAAATAAGTGTTTCTCGAGCTCTTTGCCAGTCCGTCATCTTCACGGATGATCGGGCAGCCGATGATCCGGGTATCCACATTTAAGTCTTTGACCATGCGACGGATGACGGCAAGCTGCTGGGCATCTTTCTGGCCAAAGTATGCGCGGTCCGGAGTTACAATGTGGAAGAGTTTCAATACAACGGTCTGCACGCCGCGGAAGTGAATCGGACGGCTTTTTCCACAGAGTTCGGTGGTAAGACCATTCATATCCACATAGGAACAGAAGCCGTCGGCATACATTTCCTCCGGTTCCGGATGAAAGATGATATCTACACCTGCAGCTTCGCACAATGCGGCATCTTTTTTGAGATCGCGTGGATAACTCTCCAGATCTTCGGTTGGTCCGAACTGCATCGGGTTTACAAAAATACTGACAACGACACGGTCATTTTCCTTTCTGGCTGCATCGATCAGGCTTTTGTGTCCTTCATGCAGATATCCCATAGTAGGTACGAATCCGACGGTTAATCCTTCTTTTTTCCATGCCTTTACGGCAGCTCTTACTTTACTGATTTCTCCATATATTTCCATTTTATAATCTCCTGATTTTCATTGTAATTTGGTTTTATTGTTATTTGACAAAAACAATGCGAATGATTCCGTAGGAATGTCTTAATATAATTTATTCAGAACGGTTTCATCCATTTTGAAGGTATGCTCAGCAGCAGGGAACGTTCCGGCAGCAACTTCTTCTTTATAAGTGCGGAATGCCTCACGCATCTGTTCACCGACCTGTGCGAACTGCTTGACAAATTTCGGCTTCATGTTGGAATACATGGCAAGCATATCCTGATAGACAAGTACCTGTCCGTCGCATCCGGCACCGGCACCGATTCCGATGGTCGGGATATGAATACTCTCGGTAATCTTTGTGGCAAGGGCCTGTGGTACACATTCTAAGACAACGGCAAAAGCACCGGCTTCTTCAACGGCACGCGCGTCATCAAGCAGTTTCTGTGCGGCAGCTTCGCCTTTTCCCTGTACCTTAAATCCGCCAAAGGCATTGACAGACTGTGGGGTCAGGCCAAGGTGGGCACAAACAGGGATAGAAGCGTCTACGATGGCTTTGATCTGAGGGCAGACTTCTTTTCCGCCTTCCAGCTTGACTGCCTGTGCACGGCCTTCTTTCATCAGGCGTCCGGCATTGACAACCGCGTCATAGACGGAAGTCTGGTAAGACATAAAAGGCATGTCGGTGATGAGCAGTGTATCTTTGATGCCGCGGGCAACCGCTGCGCTGTGATGGATCATGTCCTCCATGGTGACGGAGAGCGTGTCTTCGTATCCTAAAACGACCATTCCGAGGGAATCGCCGACGAGAATGGCATTGACGCCTGCCTCATCAATAAGTCTGGCAGTAGAATAATCGTAGGCGGTCAGCATGGAAAGCTTTTCACCCTTTTCTTTTGCTTCCTGAAAAGTTACAACCGTATTTTTCATTTATGAGATCCTCCATTTTCTTTTTCCTGTTTATCAGCAAGTAAAACATGTCTCATGTTTTCATAATTCTGTGCTGGATTTTTTCCTTCTGCAATTGCCAGAAGCCGTGTGCCGAGCATGCGGTACAAAGCGGCATCTTCTGTGTTTAAACAGTGTAAGTGCTTTTCCACGGTTGCGACATCTCCACGCTCAATCGGACCGGTCAGTGCATGGACACAGCCCTGCGAGAGCACATTTTCGATGTTCTGACGGACCAGTGCAGCAGTTGCCGCAACGGCTTTTTCGCGGGAAAATCCGCAGTCTTCGAGAAGCCGGTACCCCGTATCAAGTACCGCGATCACCTGATTGCTTAAGATGCTGGCAGCTGCATGATATTCTGGCTTGGCTGCGGCATCAATCCGGCAGACTTCATTTCCATAGGAAGTGAGTAAGTCGGTGATGACCTGTACGGCATGTGGGTGGCCTTCCACGGTAAAAAATGCATGTTCTAATTGCTGGTATGATGAAAATTTGTTACTGAACGGTAACATGGGATGAACCGAGCAGCAGGATACTCCTGCTTCTTTGGCTCCGGAAAATGAATCGGATGAAAGTGCGCCACTACAATGACATATAATCTGATTCCTGTGTGACATGCCTTTGATTTCTTCCCATACGGGTACAAGGAGCGAATCGGGTGTCGTGATGAAGAGGATGTCTGATTCACGCACCAGTTGCTGCACCTGATTGAAACCGGCAGTCTGTGTAAACGCGGCGGCTTCTTCTGCGGCCGCGGCATTGGTATCATAATATCCCACAAGGTCTGCGTTTTTACTCCGGAAATATTTTCCAAGGGAGCAGCCTACGCGCCCTGCGCCTATGATTCCTGTTTTCATGCTACCACCTTCCTTCTGGTAATTAAATGGATCGGATCCTGTGTAACAGGTGTCCGTCGAAATCCTGTGTAAAGGTGACTCACATATTCATTTGGGGCGATACATCATAAATATACCGCAGTCGATACAGTTTCTGTATGAATACCGTTCAGAACCCACTATAACATAATCTTGGGAAAAACTCAAATAAAGTTAAAGAAAAGGCTTGAAAATCCGCATAAAACATGGTATAGTATATCCTCGTGATAACTATTTTTTCCTTGTTCACAGGCATAATCCTGTGAGCCAGAGACCAAAAGGAGGTAACATTTCGCATGAACAAGTATGAATTAGCACTCGTTGTCAGTGCAAAGATCGAAGATGATGCGAGAACAGCAACCGTTGAGAAAGCAAAAGAGTATATCACTCGTGCAGGCGGTACTGTTACAGAAGTTGAAGAATGGGGTAAGAAGAAGTTAGCTTACGACGTTCAGAAGATGAGCGAAGCATTCTACTACTTCATCCAGTTCGACGCAGCATCGGATGCTCCAGCTAAGCTTGAGCAGGATGTCCGTATCATGGACAACGTTCTTCGTTTCTTATGCGTTAGAAAAGACGAGCAGTAGTATAAGAAAGTAGGAGATTGTATGAATAAAGTCATTCTTATGGGTAGATTAACCAGAGACGCAGAAGTTCGTTACTCTCAGGGGGAGAGTTCCAGTGCGATTGCAAGATTTACACTGGCAGTTGACCGTCGGTTCCGCCGGAACAATGAGGATCAGACAGCGGATTTCATTAGTTGTGTTGCATTTAGCAAGACAGCAGAGTTTTTGGAGAGATTTGGCCGCAAGGGAACCAAGTTCGTTCTCGAGGGTCATATCCAGACAGGCAGTTATACAAACAAGGATGGACAGCGCGTTTACACCACAGATGTTGTGGCAGAGAACGTAGAATTTGCGGAGAGCAAAAATGCAGCTGGTGGAAATGCTGATTTCGGCGGTGCACCTTCTGCTCCATCACCAAGCGGAGCTGCCGGAGATGGCTTCATGAATATTCCGGATGGAATTGATGAAGAATTACCATTCAACTAAATGCTCCATAGAGCATAACATCATATAGGAGGTTAAAGAACATGGCTTTCAATAAAACAGCTGAAGGATCTTCCATGAAGAGAAGACCAATGCGTAGAAGAAAAAAAGTATGTGTATTCTGTGGCAAAGATAATGTCATCGATTATAAAGATATCAACAAGTTAAAGAGATACATCTCTGAGAGAGGAAAGATCCTTCCTCGTCGTATCACAGGAAACTGTGCAAAGCATCAGAGAGCTCTTACAGTTGCTATCAAGAGAGCACGTCATCTGGCTATGATGCCATACGTTTGCGAATAGACCTGGTAATACCAAGGGTTTCAGCGTTTGGAGACGTAGCGTTGACACAAGTTTGACACAACATTTGACCAACGATTCAGAAGATGGATCGTTGGTCTTTTTTTATGTAATGACATAGTGACAATATCTAATAATGTTAAGTTGGTTTATTATGGGAAAGAATAAAATTATGGCATATTATACTTGATTAAGAACTATAGCAATGATACAATAATGCAAAATGTTGACATCAAATACATTTTTACTTTCCAAAATGTTGATAATACGCACTGGTAGAAAGAAATTTTGTTGATGGGGGTATTATGTTAAAAAGAAAAGCAATTGCTTCAATAAAAAACTGGGTTAACACAAAAAATAAAAAATGCCTTGTTGTACAGGGAGCCAGGCAAACAGGAAAAACATATATTATTGAACGGTTTGCAGAAGACAATTATGAGGAACTGCTTGAAATCAACTTTAAGCAGATGGTTTCTGCCGTTGACATTTTTTCTGGTGATCTTACAGTAGATAATATGGTTATGGCTATGCGTTTCCGCTTTCCTGAAAAGAAAATTCTGCCAGGGAAAACTTTGATTTTTCTCGATGAGATTCAGGAGTGTCAGGAAGCAATCACATCCCTTAAATTCTGGGCAATCGATAACAGATATGATGTTATTGTGTCGGGCTCGCTTCTTGGAATCGATTATAAACGTGCATCGTCTTATCCGGTCGGTTATGTTGATTATCTGAGAATGTATGGGATTGATTTTGAAGAGTTTCTCTGGGGAATGGGGATTTCTGAAGACATGATCGGAAACCTCTGCGGATATCTGGAATCAAAGACCGTGATACCTGAGGCGATTCATTCCCAAATGATGAATTATTACAGACAGTATATAGCAATAGGTGGTATGCCGGAAGCTGTACAGAAATATGTAGATACAAAGGATTTCAGAGAGGTTGATAAGATACAGAGGAGCCTCTTATTGGGATATCAGTATGATATAGCACATTATGCAACTGCGGAAGAAAAGGTAAAAGCAGAGAAATGTTATCTTTCACTTGCAAAGCAGCTGCTTGATAAAGAAAACCACAAATTTCAATATAAAGAAGTTGAGCATGGAGGCCGAGCACAAAAGTATTTTTCAAGTATTGAGTGGTTGCTTCGTGCAGATATGGTACATTTAAGTAAACTTGTGACGGATGTCAGATTTGATCTGGATGATTATGCAAGAGATGATTTTTTCCGGGCTTATACAACTGATTTATCATTATTGATGGCGATGAAGGACTTTTCATTAAAACAGCATATTGTAGAAAACACTTTAGAGGGAAATTCCAAAGGCGGTATCTATGAATATGCAATAACAGATGCTCTGTATAAAAAGGGATATCAGTTATATTTTTATAAAAATGAGACAACGAAAAGAGAAATAGATGTAGTGATCCAAAAAGATGGAATGGTAGTTCCGATTGAAGTAAAAGGCGGAAATACGAGGGCAAATTCCTTAAAGTCACTTATGAAGAATCATAAAGATATTTCTTATGGGTATAAATTTGCAGATGGAAATATCGGTGTGGGCGAAGATGGTATCATTACATTGCCGCTGTATATGATTGCATTTATTTAATTCATCCATCTTCCACGTTTGGCCCCGCCTCAGATATGGGAAAGAGTTCTGCCAGCTTTAAGACCGGCTGCCTTTTGGGATAGCCGGTCCTTTTGCATGTTTCTAAGATAAATTAATCAAAGATGATCAGAGCCATAAATACAACCGGCTCATTACCAATTGGTTTTAAGGCGTGTCCGCATCCGTCTGGTGTATAGGTTACATCTCCGGCTTTTACAGTGCGTGTGGTTCCGTTATCGTTATATTCTGCGGTACCGGAAAGAATGTAATACGTCTCGCTTTCATTTTTATGTTCGTGATAACCAAGAGAAGATCCCGGCTGAATGGTTACCTGTGCATACAGACCACATTTTCCGTTTAATTCTTTTTCTCCGAGGATGCGTTTGATGGTTACTTCGCCATCTCCGCCGGCCATGTTTTTAACTACTTCTGTTACTGTTTCCATTATGAGTACCTCCTTGTGTAGTGGTTTATGCCATTACTATAGCATAGTTTGCACAAAAGATAAATCTTATTATACGGCTTTTGCCTGTGTCTGTCTGGTTCTGGCTTCGGTCATTGCATAAGGATCGAGAATAGAATCCAGTTCGTTTTCTTTTAACAGACCGTATTTCAATACAAGAGTTTTAACTGGAATATCTGTTTTTAAGGATTCTTTTGCCAGACTTGCAGCTTTTTTGTAGCCGATGTACGGACACAGGGCGGTGGTGATACCGACGCTTGCATCGAGAAGTTCGCGGCAGCGTTTTTCATTTGCGGTGATGCCGAGGATGCAGTTGGCGGTCAGAGTATCCACTGCGTGTGTCAGTGTGGTAATGGAGTCAAAAAGATTGTAAAAAACAACCGGTTCAAAAGCGTTTAATTCCATCTGACCGGCTTCTGCCGCCATAGTGATGGTCGTGTCGTGACCGATAATATGAAACGCAACCTGTGAGACAACTTCCGGGATGACTGGATTGACTTTGCCGGGCATAATGGAAGAACCATTCTGCATAGCCGGAAGTGTAATCTCACCGAACCCGGCTTTTGGTCCGCTTGCAAGGATACGCAGATCATTACACATTTTGGATAAGTTGACCGCACATGCTTTCAGGCAGGAGGAAACGCGTACAAATCCGTCCAGATTCTCGGTGGCATCAAACAGATCGTCGGCCTGGGTCAGCGGGTAGCCGGTGATCTTTCCAAGGGTTGGCACAATATTATCTAAATAAAACGGGGACGTATTGATTGCTGTGCCGATAGCGGTTGCACCCATGTTTACGGGATACATTTCCGTGCGGACTTTTGTAAGACGGTCATGGTCACGGGAAATCATGGTGGCATAAGAATGGAACGTCTGACCCAGACGCATCGGCACAGCGTCTTCGAGCTGTGTACGTCCGATTTTTACAATGTGATCAAACTCTGCAGCTTTGTCATATAATGCATCGGTTAAAAGGGAAAGGCTTTTGTCTAAAGGTTTGAGAAGATCGAGAACCGTTAATTTTCCGGCGGTTGGAATGACATCGTTTGTGGACTGTGCCATATTGACGTGGTCGTTTGGATGAACAATGGTGTAGTCTCCTTTTTTGCCACAGAGCATTTCGATGGCGCGGTTGGCAATGACTTCATTCATGTTCATGTTGGCGCTGGTGCCGGCACCGCCTTGGATGCCGTCAACAATGAATTCTTTGTCAAACATGCCACAGACGACTTCGTTGCATGCAGATTCGATGGCATTGGCAATTTCCGGTTTCAACCTTCCGGCTTTCCGGTTGGTAATGGCGGCTGCACGTTTTATTTTTGCAAGGTTTTTAATGAAAACGGGGTGTAACCGGGTGCCGGTGATCGGGAAGTTTTCTTTTGCCCGTAAAGCCTGTACTCCGTAATAAGCATCTTCTGGTACTTCCATGGTTCCGATGGAATCTGATTCTAAACGCATGTATTCTTTCATAATTTGATCTCCTTATATTCTTCTGTTATCAGTTGTCTGTTTTGTTTCTTTTCTGCGCGCTTTTTTCAATGGGACGAGAATAGCACTCCTGACATCAAAGGTAAATACTTTAAGCGATATTTGGAAAAACAGCCAGAAATTAAGATATATAGACAAATAAAATAAAGAAAAAATAGAGGAAACCTAATAAAATAAGGCAATTTTACAGGAGCGAGATATAAAAAATGAGCTGTTATTGGGGATTGCAAATGTAAATACCTGTGCTATAATGACCTCATAATTTAAAAATGATTGTGAAAAGAAGGACACAGGCGTCTAAGCAGGTGTCCTTCTTTGCGTATTTATGGAAAAATCGAGGTTTGTGTCATGAAAAAACTGGATAAAGTAGATAAAAAAATCATACAGATTCTGCAGAAAAATGCCCGCACACCGCTCAAGGAGATTGCCGCACAGGTATTTTTGTCATCACCATCGGTGTCTGCAAGAATTGAAAAACTTGAACATGAGGGTGTGATCATCGGCTACACGGCAAGAGTAAATCCGCAGTATCTTAATTACCATATTAAGGCTTTCATCAATCTGGAGGTGGAGCCGCTGCAGAAGCCGGTATTTTATCCGTTCATTGAAAAAATTCCAAATGTGGTGGAGTGCAATTGTGTGACAGGGGATTATTCGATGCTGATTGAGACGTTGTTTGAGACCACGGCACAGCTGGATCATTTTATCAATGAACTGCAGCAGTTTGGGCGTACAAAGACGCAGATTGTGTTTTCTACATCTGTGGAACAGCGGGAAGTGCCGGTTGTGACGGAGGAGAAGTAGAGGCTGGTTGCATTCCTTATAGAATCTGGCGTATAATAAGATCACTGAAATAACAGAAAACAGGGATAATGATTGTGATGAAAGAGAATCAGGACCGTAACATACAAAATGTATATCGGCAGATAGTGGAAATTTCAAAAAAATATCAGGTAAAAAAAGTAGTATTATTTGGATCACGTGCGCGTGGAACTAATATGCCAAAAAGCGATATCGATCTGGCGATTTATGGGTGTGCAGATTTTGGAGGTTTGTCAGATAGTTTAAATGAAGATCTGTGGTCGCTTTTAAAGCTGGATATTATCAATATGGATAATAAATACGTGTCATCTGAATTGGTATCCGAGATAGAGAAAGATGGGGTTGTTTTATATGAAAAAGTTTGATCAGTATGTTAGACATTTGCAGGTGCTTTGTCGGGCAGAACAGGAAGATGTATGGCTGGAAATGTTGCGTGATCGAAATGATGCCACACATATTTATAATGAAGAAGCAGCACAGCAACTGGTTGAAAAAATTCTGCATCAGTATATTGGAGTGTTTGTCTCGTTGGAACAGCAGATCCGTGCCCGGTATGGAGATGAGGTGTTAGAACAGCTATGACAAAGTGGTATCGTGCGTGTGTGAACTACATTCATTCTGTGCCGGAATATAACTGTGCACTCGAACAGGAACGATTTACGGAAAAAGCCGCAATTGCAGCAATACATAAATTAAAACACTATTATGATGAAAAGCATTTTGTAAAAGATCCGGATTATATGGTGCGGATGGATCGGCTGCTTTCGGTGATTAAGGATCATGAGACGGATGAAGAGATGGATCAGTGGAAGATCTGGCTGAAATATTTTGTCACTATGGGTGGCGGTGAGTGGAATGAATTCTGGGGAGATGTGAAATAAGTAAGGGGAGAAAAATAAATTCTGGAAAGAGGTTAATGAGAACAATTAAATTTTCAGAAAACCTGTCAAATCAAATTTGAGGTTTATGATTTTTGAAAATATTTTACGAATCAAATATTTCAAAACGTTAAGATGTTACAGTTAAAAAGTCAATCATACAGAAAAATGATGATGAGAGATAATCTGCTTGCGAAATAAGAAAAAGGATGTTAACATAATAGCTATCGGAAAAGTTTGGAGAAAGAAAAATAAAAAGATCGGAGGTGAAAGAAGGATGACACAGGAAGATATTGTGATTTTATCACAGTTGTTAGATCAGAAATTTGAACCTGTATACACAAGGCTTGATTTACTGGAGAGTGATGTCAGGGAACTCAAAAGTGGAATGTCTGAAATAAAACAGAGAGTAGCCAGTGTGGAACAGAAAGTAACGGAACTGGATCAGAGAGTAGCTGGAGTGGAACAGAAAGTAACGAAGCTGGAACAGAAGGTAACGGAACTGGATCAGAGAGTAGCCAGCGTGGAACAGAAAGTAACGAAGCTGGAACAGAAGGTGACGGAACTGGATCAGAGAGTAGCCGGAGTGGAACAGAAGGTAACGGAGCTGGATGAAAAGGTAACGGAACTAGATCAGAAGTTTACGGTACTGGATGAAAAGGTAACGGTATTGGATCAGAAGTTTACGGTATTGGATCAGAAGTTTACGGTACTGGATGAAAAGGTTACCGGTTTGGAATTGGTAATTGAAAATGAAACAAATGTAAATATCAGACGGATTGCAGAAGGGCATTGTGATTTAGTGCGTAATTTGAGGGAAGCACGCAAAGTAGATGATGAAAAAGAATTGCTTGCCATTCGCGTGACGGTGTTAGAATCTGATATGAGTAAAGTAAAACATCAGCTTGCAATTACATAATCTTGCGGATCGCGGTGCCTCGGCACCGCGACTTTTTAGGATGGGGAAAATATGATTACATTGAATGATTACTTATATTCGGGGGATACAATTCTTCGCATTTTAAAAAAATACATAGCGGATTTACGTATTTCGGCGGTACAGAAACATAATGAAGTGGATTTAGTACATTGTAACTTTTTGATACAGATTATGAAACTTTTGGAACACAATGATTTCCTGACTTCGCAATCGCAGAAGATTCGTGAGTTTTATAAATATATGGCACAGGAATATCCATATTTATCTTTTACTTTCAAGGGACGAATTAAGTCGTTGATTCGCGCAGAGGGAAAGTTTAATGGATATATTGTGGAATACATATACGATTATTATGAAAAGAATGGATCATATCCGTCTGTGTCAGAAATCAAGGAGCGTTTGAACTGTTTTCGCGATTTGATCGCGTACCGTATTGTGATTTCCATGCCACGGTGTCATATGAAACAAAAACAGGATCGCAAGAAGGAAGAGATCAGGTATTTATATCGGATTGCCAATGTATTGCCACAATTTTTGGAAGAACGTGGATTTACGGCAGAGTCGACAGGTGGGGTTAAAAGAAGTAATTCTTTACTATTGGATGATGCTGTGCGCCCATATTACAGGGATTATATTGATGGGGAAAGTACAAATTCATATCGTTCGCTTCATATAACGTTTTTTGACAACAGTGCCCGGTGTTATATGGAAATGCAGCTTAGAACAAAAGAGATGGATGATATTGCAGAAATTGGAGTAGCGAATCATTTATTTTATGAAAAAAAACAGGAAACTTCCAGAGGACGGAGAGATGCGATTTTACAAGGCGGCTGTATTTATTTTGACGAGGCTTATGAGCGTTGTAGATTGTTACAGAACCTTGATCTGTCAGGGGTAGATGTAAATATGTTTACGGCAGTGAATAATAGCCTTATGAATGATGGATGTGGTCTTTTTCGGGGGCGGCTGATTTTGCCGTATGAGCATTTATCAAAATTCCAGAATGATATGATTGATTAAAATAGAACCTGATGAAAGATCAGGTTCTATCAGACCGTAGACAAAGTGCTCCGAGAAACTTCCGTTTCTCGGAAAATAACTTTTGGGGGCATATGTAAAGAAAATCATCCTACTGGATTGAGTATATTTTTCCTGCTTTTTTCCTTTTTCGCAGGTTTTGTTTTTGAGACTTTTTCTTTCTTCGCAAAAAGCGTATGCTTTTTTTGCAGTTTTCCACGGATTTCTGCACTCAACTGGCGGTAACGTTCTTCCGTCATATCATTTTGTTCCCGGATAAGGTAATTCATTTCTTTTAAGACGGTTTCCCGTATTTCTTTGCTGATATCGAGCGTAAGTGCTTCATTGTTCTGTGCAATCGCATGCCCTACAATATCACTCATCAGTTCCCGGAACTGTGCCATGCGTTCTTCCGCGGAAAGGGTATTTACAGGCAGGTCGGTTTTGCCTGCATTCTGTCGATCCGGTTTGGCTGCAGCCGTGGGATGGTGTTCCCGGTTACATGAGGGCAACGGACCAGGGGCAGCAGGATCCGGCACGGAAATACCGGCAGCTTCGGGGTTTTTATTATGTAATATCATGCGGATTGCCTTCAGCTGGTATCCTTTTTCTTTGAGTTCTTTGATCTTTTGGAATTCCTGTATGTTCTCCCGTGTATAGTATCGATGTCCCATCTCATTTCGTGGGATGGTCAGGTCGAGTTCTTCTTCCCAGTAACGTAACACATGGGTTTCCACACCGGCCAGTGCAGCGGCATCGGAAATCATGTAACGTACTTTTTCCACGATAGCATGTCCTCCTTTTTTCGTTACAGTTATTATAACTTTTCGAAAAGGTGAGTTCAAACATTTTCCATCGTATTTTTCTGACATTTCTCGCAGTCTATAAAAATAAACCTTGACATTTCTGGTTTATAAGAATAAACTGAAAACAGGTTGATAGCTATAAACCTGTGAAGGAGAAAAAGATGGAATATGTAAAATTATGTGACAGTGATTACCGGTTTATGTGTGTCGTATGGGAGCATGCCCCCGTCAACTCCGGGGAACTTGTAAAGTTATGTCAGGAACAGCTTGGATGGAAAAAATCTACGACTTATACGGTTGTACGGAAAATGTGTGAAAAAGGATACATTGCCAATGAGGATGCAACGGTTTCTGTTTTAATTCCAAAGGAACAGGTGCAGGCAGAGGAATCCCGCTATTTTGTAGACCGTACATTTGACGGATCCCTGCCGGGCTTTATCACCGCATTTCTTGGGGGTAAGAAAATTTCCAAAAAGGAAGCGAAAATGCTCAAAAAAATGATTGATGAGCATAAGGAGGGGTAACACATGATGGAGAAGGCAGGTGGCATTTTTTTGTCGTTTCTGCAGCGAAACGGAATGGTGGCAGTTGTAATTCTTGCAGTACTTGCAGTGCGTATTCTTTTGCGGAAATGCCCCAAGAAATATTCGTATGGATTGTGGTGCATAGTCGGGGTTCGCATGATATTTGATCTGCCCATTGCTTCCAGATTCAGTCTGTTTAATCTGGTGCGGCTGGTAAAAAGAAAATCACAGCTGACAAAAATTGTGCACCATACCGGATTGTCGGGGATGCATGCACAGCCGGTCACAAAGCAGGTGACACAGGCGGCTGCCGGATCACACGTTACAGATCAGGCGACACATACAGCAGCCGGTCTGACAGCTGCGCTTACAACTTCACAGAAGATATGTGCGCTGTTGTTTTTTGTATGGCTGACTGGGATGCTGTTATTTTTGGCATATGGGATCTATTCCTATATAAAATGCCGGAAGATGGTACAGACGGCAGTTCTTTTAACATCTGCAAAACAGATGGCGGGAAGTATTCGTTGGAAAGTAAAGATATGGGAATGTGATCGTATTCCGTCTCCGTTTGTTCTGGGAATTTTCCGCCCGCAGATTTATATCCCGTTTCGGATGGAGAAAAAGGAACAGCAGTATATACTTGCACATGAAAGCTGGCATATCCGCAGATACGATCCACTGTGGAAAATGGTGGCATTTGTGCTTCTTGCCGTATACTGGTGGAATCCGTTTGCCTGGATTGCTTTTTTCTATATGACAAGAGACATGGAGATGAGCTGCGATGAGGCGGTACTTGCCCAGTTTGGAAATGAAATTAAGCAGGGGTATAGTGCATCCCTTCTGTCCTTTGCGATGGAAAGACACCCGTATTCATTTGCACCGGTTGCTTTTGGAGAGGGGGATGCAGGAAGGAGGATTAAGAACGTGTTGAATTTTAAGAAACCGCATACCTGGGTGGCCGCAATTGCAACGCTTTTGATTGTCATAGTGGCAGTAAGCTGCCTGACAAACCAGAAGCCGTCCGGTACGAAGGCCGTGAATCCGACAGAGACAGTGGAAAGTACACAAAAACCAATACAGGAAAATACGGTGGATGCAAAAACGGAACAGAGTATCCGGGAATGGGCACAGGCATTTTGTGACAGGGACGCAGCAAAAATTATGAAAATGACATCGGAAGAGGCACAGGCAGATTTAGAGAAAGCACAGCTTTTGTGGGTGGACGGGGATGCTCCGTCATTTGGGTGGTCAAGTCCATGGCCGTGGGGATCGTTTGGAGATTCCTTTGGCGGAACCGGAAAAGAGATGAATGGTTACTGGCTGCATGAGATCAACCCGGAGGAACAGACGGCAGAGATTCTTTATTATGCAGAGACATCAGATCCGCATGTGAGTGTATGGATTGAAAATATTCATTATACACAGAAGAACGGAACGTTTCAGATCACAAAGGAAGAGATTAATCAGTTTGCGGATAGTCTGGATGCGAAAACGGATGGCATTTCATCGGTGGACGAATTTGATACAGCTTATGCACAGGGAATCAATGATTCGCAGATGGATTATCGTGTGAATGGCATGGGTAAAATGCTGAATAAAAATATGACAGCAGCCGGTGTATTGACTGAGCCGACAGAGGCAGCACGGCAACTGTTGAACCTGTCTTCAGACGAAAAACTTGTTTCCGTGAAAAAGGATTCTGAGTCGGAGGATCAAACAAAAGTTGGTTTAGAGATTACATTTTTAAAGAGTGGTGAGAAGCGCTATATATGCATGATCCAGCCATGGGGAAAAGATGGAATCTGGATTCCGGCAGAGGGGAATGAAACAAAATAAAAATTATTTGACAAATGGCACCGGGCTTTTTATAATGAAAACCAGTTATAATGAAAAGCGAAGATGGGAACAAGTACCGGTGTGTGGAACGAACAGAAAGTAGCCGTCAGATGAGAGGCGCGCGGAAAACACAGACGGCTTATGAAACAAACATAAACCGAGCGATAAGGAATCCCCCCAGCAGGCTGGGTCCCCCCTGTCACGGCTTATGGAACAAACATAAACCGGGCGATAAGGAATCCCCCCAGCAAGCTGGGTCCCCCCTGCCGAGGATTTATGGAAAAACCATAAACCGGGCGATAAGGAATCCACCCAGCAAGCTGGGTCCCCCCTTACCGCAGGGAATACATCCCTGAGCTTTACACCGAACGCGCAGGCAAGTAGGCTGTAACGGAGTAGTGCCCGTTAGACGCACTGGAGTGTAGCTGCACTCGCGGAGGCAGGCTGTGTGAACAGCATGCGAATTAAGGTGGTAACACGAGAGATCCCCCTCGTCCTTATAATTAGGACGAGGGGATTTTTATTTGGATTTTTATAGATATGGAGCAAAGGGACATAAAGCCCCAGAAAAATCAAAAAAGTTAAATTACAGGAGGAAACCCAATGACACTTTACGACGAACTGGTTGCCCGCGGTCTGATCGCACAGGTAACCGACGAGGAAGAAATCAAGGAACTCATCAACAATGGAAAAGCAGTATTTTATATCGGTTTTGACCCGACAGCTGACAGTCTGCATGTGGGACATTTTATGGCACTGTGTCTGATGAAACGTCTGCAGATGGCAGGAAACAAGCCAATCGCGCTGATCGGCGGTGGTACAGCCATGATCGGTGATCCATCCGGACGTACCGATATGCGTCAGATGATGACACCGGAGACCATTCAGCACAACGTAGACTGTTTTAAAAAGCAGATGAGCCGTTTCATCGATTTCGGGGAAGGCAAGGCAATGCTGGTAAACAATGCCGACTGGCTGATGGATTTAAACTACATTGATGTACTGCGTGATGTTGGTGCACATTTTTCCGTAAACCGCATGCTGACAGCAGAATGTTACAAGCAGCGTATGGAAAAAGGATTAAGCTTTCTGGAGTTTAATTACATGATTATGCAGAGTTACGATTTCTACACACTGTACCAGAAATATGGATGTAACATGGAATTCGGTGGAGATGACCAGTGGAGCAACATGCTCGGTGGTACGGAACTGATCCGCCGGAAGCTTGGAAAAGATGCGTATGCCATGACGATCAATCTGCTTTTAAACTCTGAGGGAAAGAAGATGGGAAAAACACAGTCCGGTGCCGTATGGCTTGATCCGAACAAGACTTCTCCGTTTGACTTCTTCCAGTACTGGAGAAATGTGGCAGATTCCGATGTGTTAAAGTGCATCCGCATGCTGACCTTCCTGCCATTGGAGCAGATCGATGAGATGGACAAATGGGAAGGTGCCAAGCTGAATGAAGCAAAAGAGATTCTCGCTTATGAGCTGACCAAACTGGTACACGGTGAGGAAGAGGCAAAGAAAGCCAAAGAGGCATCCCATGCACTGTTTGCAGGCGGCGGGGTTTCTGCACATATGCCGACGGTTGAAGTGACTGCAGATGATCTGTACAATGACAAGCTCGATATCATGGCAGTTCTTGTAAAGGCTTCTCTGTGTGAGAGTCGTTCCGATGCACGTCGTGCCGTACAGCAGGGTGGAGTCTCTGTGGACGGTGAGAAAGTTACAGACATCAGTACCAGTTACACGCTCGACGAGTTTGCCGGAGAAGGAAAGGTCGTAAAGCGTGGTAAGAAGAAGTTTGCAAAAGTCATCAGTAAATAAGAAGTTCGTATTGACTAACTCAAGGGCCGTTTGTTATAGTTTACCTAATTCATAGACAAAAGTATGTGAGGGAGTAGTTCGCACATTGTGTGACTTGTCAACATACCGGTCATTTGGACCTGGCAAGCCTTAAAGAATGAGACTCATGTGCACCGGAAACCGTGGCTGCAGTCGCGGTTTTCGCTGGTGCGCATTGGGTCTCTTTTTGATATATAAGGACAGAAGCGCAAGGTATGAATCCCCTCACAAAAGGAGAACATAAGAATGGTAATCGAGTTATTTTTGATTGGTGTCGGACTCTCGATGGATGCATTTGCGGTATCCGTCTGCAAGGGTCTTGGCATGGAAAAAATCAACAAAAAACACGCATTTCTGATTGGATTGTATTTCGGAGGATTTCAGGCACTGATGCCGTTTCTCGGCTGGGCACTGGGAATCCGTTTTCAGAAATACATTACTTCGGTCGATCACTGGATCGCCTTTTTCCTGTTGCTGTTTATCGGTGGCAAGATGGTGATTGAAGCGGTTCGTGACAAAGACGTGCAGGAAATTGGAGCAAAAGATCTGCCGCTGGATCACAAAGAAATGCTGCTTCTTGCAGTTGCAACCAGTATCGATGCACTTGCAGTCGGTATTACATTTGCCTTTTTAAATGTATCCATCATGGAAGCCTGTCTGATTATCGGATGCACGACATTTGTATTATCGGTCATCGGAGTGGTTGTCGGTAATTTTTTCGGCACCCGCTACAAAAGAAAAGCAGAGATTGCAGGTGGGGTAATCCTCATACTTATTGGCTTGAAAATACTATTGGAGCACTTGGGCATTATTGCCTTTTAACACATTATTTTACAGAAAGAGGGAAAAGATATGACAGAATTTATTTCAACATGTTCCATGCCGCTGGCAATTGTTTTTTTGATCGCAGGATTTTTCTTACTGGTCAAAGGGGCAGATGTTTTTGTGGAGGGAAGTTCCAGTATTGCAAAACGGTTTCATGTTCCGGCTATCATTATTGGACTGACCATTGTTGCCATGGGAACTTCACTTCCGGAGACTGCGGTTTCCGTTGTTGCAGCAATCCAGCATAAGAATACGCTGGCAATCAGTAATGTGGTCGGGTCTAATATTTTTAATATGATGGTGGTCATCGGTTTTTGTGCCATAATGACTCCGGTTGCCGTACAGAAAGCTACATTGAAACGTGATTTCCCATATTCCGTGTTTGCAGCATTGCTGCTTATGATACTCGGTGGTGTGGGAATGAAACTGGGACGTTTTGACAGTGCTGTATTTCTGGTGTTTTTTGCCATATTTATCGGAACAATGATTCGTATGGCATTGAAAGCAGGAAAAGAAGGCGGGCAACCGCAAAGTGAAGAGATTGAAGCGGCAGAGGCACAGAAAGTGATGTCGATGCCAAAAAGCCTGTTGTTCCTTGTGGTTGGTGTGGCCGGTATTGTGATCGGCGGGGATGTGGTTGTGGACAGCGCCAGCAATATTGCATTGAAAATTGGAATGAGCCAGACACTGGTGGGACTTACAATTGTTTCTATCGGAACTTCACTTCCGGAACTTGTCACTTCCGTTGTTGCAGCCCGCAAAAATGAAGTCGATATGGCACTTGGAAATGCCATAGGCTCTAATATTTTTAATATTCTGTTTGTACTTGGTCTGGCGGGAGTTATCAGTCCGATGCCGTTTTTGATGGAAAACATCATAGATATTATTATTTTGATTGTTTTGAGCCTGTTGATCTGGGGGTTTGCATGGACAAAAGAAAAAATCAGCAGAAAAGAAGGTATTGTGATGCTGGTTTTATATGTGGCTTATGTGATTTATATCTGCATGAGATAGAAACTTCTGTGACAGGATGAATTTTGGAAAATAGTTTTTACAGGGGACAGGATATCAGGACTTTAATTTGCAGAAGGTTTTTTGACGGGAACATCAAGCACGCGTTTTACAGCACTTTGTAGTTCCGGATGCCGGCGATACATTTCGATGACATGCCGTTCATCTGCAGTGATCGGGAAGGATTTGTCTGCAGGGATGTGCAGGAGATTTCCGGTGAATGTGTCACTCTGATACAGTTCACAGAGCAGCAGCAGTGTTTCCGTGCGGGGATAGGCCTGATCGCTTTCCCATCCGTACACGGTTTTTTCGGCGACTGCGATATTGTACAGGTCATTCAGCTGTACAACTACGTCATGGATCGTCCAGCCACGATTTTTTCGCATCGTCTTTAAGGCTGCCCCGATTTGTATATTTTTCATGTTGGTGCTCCTTCTCAATTTATCTTTGGCAGTTTTGTACTGGAAAAAACTGGATAAAAGCATATTAGTCTACGGAAAAACAGGTCAGCAAGAAATTCTTGGCATATAAGAAAATATTCTTGAATAAACAGAAAAACGGACGAATAGGGGATACTTTACAAATGGCGTGGAATTCGGTAAAATGGGGAGAGCGAATGTGAGATAAGGAGGCCAAAAACATGGCAGAAAATAAAGGGAAGTTTTATATGACAACCGCGATTGCCTATACTTCAGGTAAGCCGCATATCGGAAATACGTACGAGATTATTCTTGCGGATGCAATTGCGCGTTATAAGAGAGCCGAAGGCTATGATGTCTATTTTCAGACCGGAACCGATGAACACGGACAGAAGATTCAGGAAAAAGCAGAGGCCGCAGGTATTTCACCGAAAGAATTTGTAGATCAGGTTTCCGGTGAGGTAAAGCGGATCTGGGATCTTGTGAATTCTTCTTATGATAACTTTGTCCGTACCACGGATGAGGATCATGAGAAATGTGTAAAGAAGATTTTTAAAAAGCTTTATGATCAGGGTGATATTTATAAGGGATCTTATGAGGGAATGTATTGTACACCTTGTGAGTCTTTCTGGACAGAATCCCAGCTTGTAGACGGCAAATGTCCGGACTGTGGACGGGAAGTGCAGCCTGCCAAAGAAGAAGCTTATTTCTTTAAGATGAGTAAATATGCAGACCGGCTCATTGATTATATCAATACCCATCCGGACTTCATTCAGCCGGTTTCCCGTAAGAATGAGATGATGAATAACTTCCTGCTTCCGGGACTGCAGGATCTGTGCGTATCACGTACCAGTTTCAGCTGGGGAATTCCGGTAGATTTTGATCCGAAACATGTCGTATATGTCTGGCTGGATGCACTGACAAACTATATCACAAAGATTGGATATGATCCGGATGGTTCCACAGATCAGTTTAAGAAGCTGTGGCCGGCTGATCTGCATCTGATCGGAAAAGATATTGTCCGTTTCCATACCATTTACTGGCCAATCTTTCTGATGGCACTGGATCTGCCACTGCCAAAGCAGGTATTTGGTCATCCGTGGCTGCTTCAGGGCGGGGATAAGATGAGCAAGTCCAAGGGAAATGTAATCTATGCGGATGACATGGTAGATCTGTTTGGCGTAGATGCTACCCGCTATTTTGTATTGCATGAGATGCCGTTTGAGAATGATGGCGTGATTACCTGGGATCTGGTCATTGAGCGTTTTAATTCTGACCTGGCAAATATTCTTGGAAATCTGGTAAACCGTACCGTTTCCATGAGCAATAAATATTTTGGTGGTGTGGTCACATCCACAGGAGTCACCGGTGAAGTGGATGCAGATCTGAAAGCTGTTGTGACAGCAACCCGTGACCGTATTGCCGGAAAGATGGCAAAACTTCGTGTGGCAGATGCAATTTCCGAAGTATTTGCACTGTTCCGCCGTTGCAATAAATATATTGATGAGACAACCCCGTGGGTACTGGCAAAAGACGAGGCACAGAAAGACCGTCTGGCTGAGGTCCTTTACAATCTGACCGAGTCCATCACGATAGGCGCAAGTCTTCTGCACCCATTCCTTCCGGAAACCGCAGAAAAAATCGTGGCGCAGTTATCGACATCATTGCGTGATTTTGATGAACTCAATCAGTTTGGACTGTATCCGGATGGAACAAAAGTAACCGATGCTCCGGAGATCCTTTTTGCAAGAATTGACGCAAAAGAGATCCAGCCAAAAGTGGATGCCATTCAGGCAAAGCAGAAGGAAGAATACGAAAAAGAGCAGAAAGCATTAAATGGCGGAGAGTCCGCAGATGAAGCAGTCATTGATATAGATCCGAAGGAAGAGATCACATTTGATGATTTTACGAAGATGCAGTTTCAGGTGGGAGAGATTCTCTCCTGTGAGGCAGTTGCAAAGTCAAAGAAGCTGCTTTGCTCCCAGGTAAAAATTGGAAACACCGTAAAGCAGATTGTATCCGGTATCCGTAAAGATTACACACCGGAAGAGATGGTCGGCAAGAAGGTTATGGTTCTTGTGAACTTAAAGCCGGCAAAACTTGCCGGAGTATTGTCCGAGGGCATGCTGCTGTGTGCAGAGGACGAAAACGGCACACTTTCTCTGATGACACCGGAGAAACCAATGCCAAGCGGTGCAGAGATCTGTTAAACAAGGTCGAAGGCATAAAAATAGGAGGCATAAATTATGGAAATCCTTGATGTTGTAGATGAAACCGGAGCACCAACCGGTGAAACCGTAGAACGCGCAGAGGCACACCGAGAGGGTGTGCGGCATCGCACCGCACATGTCTGGATTGCCCGCAACAGGAACGGTCGGATTCAGCTTTTGCTGCAGAAGAGATGTATGCAGAAAGACTCGTTCCCAGGCTGCTATGATATTTCCAGTGCCGGACATATACCGGCAGGGGAGGAGTATATTCCTTCAGCAATTCGGGAGTTGAAAGAAGAATTAAATGTGACAGTGCAGGAGTCGGATCTGATTTATTGCGGACAGGTGCATAAGGATGTTGACAGCGAATTTCACAGACAGCCATTTCATGATCACCAGATTTCAAATGTTTATCTGCTCTGGCTGGATCGGGAAGCAGAGGAATTTGAACTGCAGACCGAAGAAATTGAGAGTGTGCGCTGGATGGATTATGCCCAGGTGCGGGGCATGGTGGCTTCGGATACACTTCCAAACTGTATCATCATGGAGGAACTTGATCAGATAGAAAGGCATTTCTTATGATTTTTGAGACACATGCACATTACGATGATGCAAAATTTGATACGGACCGGGAGATGCTGCTTGCGGAATTACCGCAGCGCGGCATTTCGCCGGTGATTAATGTAGGGTCTTCCATTGCGACGACAAAGACAACACTTTCGCTGGCGCAGGAATACCCTTTTCTTTATGCTGCGGTGGGCGTACATCCCAGTGACGTGGATGATTTAAATGAGGACACTTATGCATGGCTCAAACAGCAGACAACGCTGCAAAAGACAGTTGCGGTGGGAGAGATCGGACTGGATTATTACTGGGATAAGGAACCGGAGATACAGGCGAAGCAGAGGTATTGGTTTGTACGGCAGCTTGCACTGGCTCAACAGGCAGATCTTCCGGTGATCATTCATTCCAGGGATGCAGCAGAAGATACCATGCAGATCATGGAAAAGGCATATGAGGATGGCATAAAGGGCGTGATCCACTGTTATTCCTATTCGCCGGAGATGGCACAGGAATATGTAAAGATGGGATATTTCATCGGTGTAGGCGGTGTTGTGACTTTTAAAAATGCCAAAAAGCTGGTAAAGACCGTGGAAACGATTCCTCTTTCGAGCATAGTGCTCGAAACCGACTGCCCGTATATGGCGCCGGAACCACACCGGGGAACGCGCAATGATTCACGGAATATTCCGTATGTGATTGCAAAAATTGCGGAGATCAAAGGCGTTTCTGTGGAGGAAGTCGAGCAGACCACACGGGAAAATGCATTTGCACTGTTTACGAAAGTACCACGATAAAGGAGAGATATTATGGAAGAGTATGAAGTAATCCGTATTCCGGTTTCGGATGGGACGGAAAAAGAGTTTGCCATCATGGATACCTTTACCGTTGAAGAGAAGCACTATATGGCAGTGTCTCTCATAGCGGAGGATGAGATTCAGGAAGGTGTGTATCTGTATCGATACCGTGATGCGGAAGACGGAGATATCGTTGTGGAACAGATTACGGAACCGGCAGAGTATAAGCGTGTATCCAGGGCATATGAAGCGCGGTAAGGCTGCAAAAGAAGGATGAGAAAGATGAAAAAGTGGAAGAAAAAGCGTGTGGTGGCGGTGCTTTTGACACTGCTTGTGCTGTTACAGTTTCCGGCAGACTTTGGAAGTGTGGCACATGCTGCACAGAAAAAGGAAATCAGGGGAACGATTTCGGTAGCATCCAATATCTCCCAGCAGGATATGCAGCAGTACCTGGATGGGTTTAACAAGAAATATCCTGGTATTGAGGTGAAATATCAGTCGTACTCGGATTATGACAATGAGGTGTCAAAATAGATTCAGGATAGGGATTATCCGGATGTTTTATTTGTTCCGGGATCGGTGCCGGGAGCATTTACGACAGGAAAGAACTGCCGTTTCTGTTTGCAATCATGGATATTGATAACTTTAAGTCTGTCAATGATACACTTGGACACGCCGGAGGAGATGAGGCGTTAAAACTTTTAGCGGATACGATGCGTCTGGTGTTTGGAACACATGTCCTTATGGCGCGGTTTGGCGGAGATGAGTTTGTACTCTGTATACAAAACCGTGATCAGGAGGGTGTTCAGGCACAGCTGGATAAACTGGTCAGAAGCACGTGTCAGACATTTACATATGGCGGGTGTTCAGTGCCGCTGTCTATCAGCCTGGTGCTGTGTATATGACGGAGAAAGTTCCTTATGAAAAACTGTTTAAGGAAGCAGACAGTGTATTATATGAGGTAAAAACCCGTGGAAAAAACAGTTTTGAGATTCGGAAAATTTGAAAAATGATATAAAATGAAATCCCGGAGCATGGGAAATGGCTCCGGGATTTTTTCGAAAATGATTAATTTTTATTTGGAATAAACGGGCTGATCGCTCCGGCGAGCTGTGCAACCGGCATGCTCTGCAGCCATACACGTCCCGGTCCGGTGATAACGGTATTAAAGATCCCTTCCCCGCCAAAGAGCATATTTTTTACACCCGGTACAGTCTGGATATTGATGGAACATCCGGCTGTCATTGCTGCGAGGTATCCGGTATCGACGACAATCTGTTGTCCCGGTGCAAGTTCATATTCTTTGATGTGTCCGTCAAATTCGAGAAAGACGGTGCCGTTTCCGGACAGACGCTGCATGATAAATCCTTCTCCACCGAAGAGACCGCCGGCAATGCGTTTTTGGAAAAAAACAGACATTTCCACACCAGCGGTCGATGCGAGAAATGCACTTTTCTGGGCGACAATCTCCTGCCCTGGTGCAATTTCAAATGCACGGATATCTCCGGGAAAGCTGGATGCAAATGCGATCAGTCCGGTGCCGCCCTGTGCGGTGTAACGGTTGATAAACATGCTTTCACCGGAAAAAGCACGACCGAACATTTTTCCGATTCCGCCGCCTGTTGTGGTTTCCATTTTCATATTTGGGGACATCCACGACATTGCGCCCTTCTCCGTGAGCATGGTTTCGCCGCCCTCTAAGTTGCAGATTACGACAGGCAATGGTGCCCCTTCAATTGTATAGTTCATAACTACCTCCCTGATATATTGTTTTTCGTTACAATATTATCTTAACGGAACATGGGGATCTTTTCAAGAAAATGTTTTTTGAATGGAGAGTAAATCATGACAGTGTATTTCGGTGACCGTTTAATGAAAGGAAATTGTAATTACCCGGTCAATCAGTTATACTATATGTAAATATGACAAAATGATCTGTTTGTTGGAGGCTCATATGGTAAATACTTTGAAATTACCGGTAGGAATTGACAGTTTTGAAAAAATACGCAGGAACGGATTTTATTACATTGACAAGACAAATCTCATAGAACAGATTCTGATGAATTGGGGGGAAGTAACACTGTTCACCCGTCCGCGACGTTTTGGCAAGACATTGAATATGAGCATGCTGAAAAGTTTTTTTGAAATCGGTGCAGATGCTGCACTGTTTGAAGGCTTATATATTGCAAAGAATAAAGAACTATGCGATGCGTACATGGGAAAGTATCCAGTGATATTTCTCACGCTCAAAGGGGTGGAGGGGCTGACATTTGCGGATGCGAAGAGGATGCTCGGCACGATTCTTGCCAATGAAATGGACCGGCATTATTATCTCAAAACAAGTGATACACTTACGGACGAGGATAAGGCATATTTCGCTAAAATGCTTACAGGTACGGATGAGAATATAAAAGACAGCATCCGGAAACTGTCACAGCTTTTATATAAACATCACGGGAAAAAGGCAGTAATTATCATAGATGAGTATGATGTTCCTCTGGATAAAGCATATCAGAATGGATATTATCGTGAAATGGTTTCTCTGATCAGAGGTCTTTTTGGTCAGGCATTAAAGACGAATGATTATTTACAGTTTGCATTTCTGACGGGATGTCTGCGAGTATCGAAGGAAAGTATATTTACAGGATTGAATAATTTTAAGGTACTTTCTATTATGGATTCCAGATTTGATGAACAGTTTGGATTCACAGATGATGAGGTAAAAAAACTCCTTGCGTCGTATGGTCTGGCTTCACATTTTCCGGAAACAAAGGAATGGTATGATGGCTATCACTTTGGAAATGCGGATGTGTACTGTCCATGGGATGTCATAAATTATGTGGATGAACTTAACTATGATCAAGCGGTCGAACCACAGGATTACTGGTCTAATTCGAGTGGAAATGCGATCGTCCGCAGATTGATCGATAAGGCGGATGTGCAGACCAAGGATGAAATTGAGCGTCTGATCGCGGGAGAGTGTATTGAAAAGGAACTTTCACAGGAACTTACGTATGATGAGCTTGATAAAAACATTGGAAATCTGTGGAGCGTACTTTTTACGACCGGATATCTGACAAAACAGGGGCGTACAGCGGATGGAAAGATACGTTTGGCAATTCCTAATAAAGAGATAAAAAATCTTTTTATCAAGAAAATCAGGGAATGGTTCCGGGATACGTCCGCGAATGACGGTAAGAGACTGGAAGAATTCTGCAATGCATTTTTAGAAAAAAATACAGAAAAAATAGAGCAGCTCTTTGGAGAATATCTTTGGAATACCATAAGTATACGTGATACAGCAGTTGCAAAGGAAAAGAAAGAAAATTTTTACCATGGCATTTTACTTGGGCTTTTGGGATATAAAGCAAACTGGCTTATAAAGTCAAATGCAGAGTCAGGAACCGGCTACAGCGATATTCTTGTTGAGGTGCCGAACAACAGAACAGGAATTGTGATAGAACTGAAATATGCCGGGAATGGAGATCTGGATGCTGCATGTGCCGAAGCTTTGAAACAGATGGAAGAAAAATCATATGTCGATAAGCTGAAGCAGGACGGAATGCGTAATTTTATCAAATATGGAATTGCATGCTTCAAGAAGGATTGCAGGGTTGTGATTGCTGGTTAGCAGGAAGGAAACAAACATGGCAAAAGTAATCATGGTGCAGGGCACGATGTCAAATGCCGGAAAAAGCCTGATCGTTGCAGGACTTTGCCGTATTTTTGCGCAGGATGGCTATCGCGTGGTACCGTTTAAATCACAGAATATGGCACTCAACTCCTACATCACCGAAGACGGTCTGGAGATGGGGCGCGCGCAGGTCATGCAGGCGGAAGCGGCGGGTGTGAAGCCTTCCGTGCTTATGAATCCCATCCTGTTGAAACCGACCAATGATGTCGGATCACAGGTGATCGTAAAGGGTGAGGTGCTCGGAAATATGCGGGCGCGGGATTATTTTGCGTATAAGAAAAAGCTGATTCCGACGATCTGCGAGGCTTTTTCGGAGTTGGAAAAGCAGGCAGACATTATTGTGATGGAAGGGGCGGGAAGCCCGGCAGAGATCAATCTGAAATCGGATGATATTGTCAATATGGGGCTGGCAAAACTGGTCGATGCACCGGTGCTTCTGGTGGGGGATATTGACCGTGGCGGCGTGTTTGCGCAGCTTTTGGGAACTTTGATGCTTTTAGAAGAGGATGAAAAAGCCCGTGTGAAGGGTCTGATTATTAATAAATTCCGTGGGGACAAGACGATCCTTGATCCGGGAGTGGAGATGCTGGAGGAACGCGGCGGCGTGAAGGTTGCCGGAGTAGTTCCATATATGCATCTTTCCATTGAGGATGAGGACAGTCTGAGCGGCCAGTTGGACAACCACGATGTAGGCGTGATAGATCTGGCAGTGATCCGTTTTCCACGGATCTCCAATTTTACGGATTTTAACGTGTTTGAACGGCTGGAGGGTGTGTCCGTGCGCTATGTTTCTTCGGTGCAGGAACTGGGACAGCCGGATATGATTTTTCTGCCGGGCAGCAAAAATACGATGGGTGATCTGCGCTGGATGCGGCAGAACGGTCTGGAAGCCGCAGTCAAAAAGCTGGCGGCACATATCCCGGTCTGGGGGATCTGTGGTGGCTATCAGATGCTGGGGCGTACCATTTCGGACCCACATGGGGTAGAGAATGAGAATTCGCTACGCGAACCGCTGCGTGGTATGGAACTGATCGACACCGACACGACCCTGATGCCGGAAAAAATGCGTACGCAGACACGTGGAAAATATGAGAATGTAACCGGTATTTTTTCCACACTTTCCGGATTGGAATTTTCCGGCTATGAGATTCATATGGGAAAGACAACGGTTTCCACCGGGGAACATCAGACGCCACTGGTACAGCTGGCAGATGGCAGAACCGACGGGGTGCAGCGCATGGAAAAAGGCAGCGAAACACCCGGCGTATACGGCAGTTATGTGCACGGCATTTTTGACGATGGAGACATTGCCGTGCGCATAGTACAGGCATTGGCCGACAAAAAAAGGGTGTCATGGAAACCGGAGGCTGGCGGTGATTACCATGCATTTAAGGAACAGCAGTATGACAAGCTCGCACAGGGATTGCGGGAGCATCTGGATATGGAGTATGTATACTCTATTTTGCAGGAGAGCCGGATTTCCTCTTGATTTTTACAATGTTATAGATCCCGACACAAATCAGGACAATGGATAATACCAGAAGAATGGACAGTGGGTATTCGAAAATATAGTGATAGGAATCGGCATATGCACGACCATAGAGATCCATATATTTGAATTGTTCCCATTGACCCAGAAATGGAAGCACACACAACAGGAAAATTCCGGTTATGGTCATAAAAATAAAGGGAGTTCTTTTAGCAGGATTTTGGATTTTATTTTGGTTTTCTGCTGAAGCATCTGGTTTTTTGAGCATTGTGTCAATTGGAACATGGAATTGCTCACTGATTAAGAGCAGGGTATGGATGTTTGGAACAGAGATTCCCATTTCCCATCGCGATACGGCCTGACGAGTAACGCCTAATGTTTGAGCAAGCTGTTCCTGGGAAAGATGATGTTTTTGTCTTAAATCAAGAAGAATGTGAGCGATAGTTTGATTATCAATTTTGGTTTTATTCATATCAGCACCTCCTTTTTCTTATCATACATTTCATGGCTGAAAGAAGCAAGAAACAGGGAATTGCATTTGCGCAATTTACAATTGCAACAGGAGAAAATATTTGATTACAGGAAAAGAATTAGAGAAACTTAAAATCATTCCACCGGACGCACAGATCTACGCGCAGGTAAAAGCAAGCTGGGACAAAATTGCCAAACCGCTGGATGGTCTGGGGCAGTTTGAGACAATGTTTGCGCAGATCGGCGCAATCACAGGAAGCAGCAGCCTTTCCATTGAAAAAAAAGTGATCCTCACCATGTGCGCAGATAATGGCATTGTCGCAGAAGGAGTCAGCCAGTCCGGACAGGAAGTGACCGCGGTGGTTGCAGGATTTATGGGGCAGCAGGCAAGCTCGGTTGGTAAAATGGCGCGCCGCGCCGGTGTGGATGTGATCCCGGTCGATATTGGAATCAACACAAAAGAAACGATGCCGGGGGTGCGCGACTGCAAAGTGATGCAGGGCACGCGCGATTTTCTGCAGGAACCTGCAATGACAGAGGAAGAAGCGTTGCAGGCATTGTCTGTGGGAATTGATCTGGTCCGGGAGTGCAAAGACAAAGGCTATCAGCTGATCGGTACCGGAGAGATGGGAATCGGAAATACGACGACGAGCAGCATGCTTGTGGCGGCACTGACCGGACGCACAGCAGAAGAAGTGACCGGGCGTGGTGCCGGATTAAACGACGCGGGGCTGTTGCGCAAGCAGCAGCCTTTTTTGTTAAAAGGGGATAGCCGTCTTCTATGGGCGGCAGATCTCCTATTTGTACGCCATACAGAAAGGAAAGTGTATGTATGACACTTGAAATGAAGGGAATCTACAAATCCTTCTATTTTTCCCTTTTCCTGCACCACAGGA
>OJMG01000590.1_pt1 | contig 35828 bp, 34 predicted proteins | sample 1597141 | NCBI WGS metagenome assembly OJMG01 (sample SAMEA2452119, study PRJEB22498) | human gut metagenome | biome: human feces; feature: human gut; material: feces | place: Australia | collected 2012 | reverse complement strand
AAAAGCCCGGTTTTAATTCGTGAATATTGCGAAAGACTGCACTGCCGGGACTTCTTGCAGGCCCCAAGGAAAAAATCTCGTTTAAACCATCAGAATCGACGGCAGCCTCGACACCCGGATAGCAGAACAATCCCTTGATTTCCGAAGAAAAGATCAAGGTGTCATTTAAAAAGGTATAAAACAGCGGTTTGACACCAAAATAGTCACGAAAGAGATAAATCGTTTCGTGACGTTCATCATATACGGCAAATGAAAAGATACCGTCTACCTGTTTTACAAAGTCAGGACCGTATTCTAAAAAAGACAACAGCAGAACTTCCGTATCCGAGGTAGTACGGAAAGTATAGCCCAAAGAAGCAAGCTGCTGTTTTAGGTCCGGCAGATTATAAATCTCACCATTGAAGATCATCTGATACGAAAATCCGCTTGTTTCATATACCATCGGCTGGGAGCCGGTCTTTAAGTCGATAATGGACAATCTTGTGTGGGCAAGACCACAGCGTTTCGAGAGGGTAAAGCCACATTCATCAGGACCTCTGTGAAAGAGAACGGTTGTCATCTGTTTAAGGATCTGCTGATATTCTGCCTGATTCGCAGAGTAGTCAGCATAAGGGTTAAAAAAACCTGAAATACTGCACATAGTCACTCCTGAAAAAAAGAATTTTCTATTAGTTTATGAAAAATTAGAGGAGAGTATGCGGCAGATTGTGGTATAATAAAATTACAAAAAGACACTACAATAAAAGGGGTAATTGTATGATCAAATTAATCGCAACTGATGTAGATGGAACGCTTTGCAGGATCAGTACACCGAAGATCCACGAGGGATATTATGCAGCAGCACGGACACTTTTGGATAAGGGAGTAAAGTTTGTGGCAGCAAGCGGCCGCCAGTACCCGGCACTGGCACGTCTTTTTGATCCGGTACATGAAGAACTTCTTTATATAGCTGATAATGGGGCGCATGTGAGGGTAGAAAATAAAGATTTATATGAAATATTAAGATATGTAAGAGATAGAATTAATCCTAATAACTGGGATATGATGTATGAATTAGCAAAGAAATACTATGAACATTATGGTAATTTGAAAATACCACATAGTTTTAAAACAATAAATGGCTATGAATCAGATGAAAATGGCTATAATTTAGGTATATGGATTAATACTCAAAAAACGAATTATAATAAAAGTATTCTTTCTGAAGATAGAATAGAAAAACTTGAAGAAATAGGTATGATATTTGAAAGAGTAAATGATAATACATGGAATATGATGTATAAATTAGCAAAGAAATATTATGAACATTATGGCAATTTGAAAATATCACGTAGTTTTAAAACAGTAAATGGTTATGAAACAGACGAAAATGGTTATAAATTAGGTATATGGATTAGTTATCAAAGTGTAAAATATAAAAATGGTACTCTTTCTGAAGATAGAATAAAAAAGCTTAAAGAAATAGATATGATATTTGGAATTGGAAGGCAAGACGCCTGGAATATGATGTATGAACTAGCAAAGAAATATTATGAACATTATGGCAATTTGAAAGTACCTAAGAAGTTTAAAACAAAAAATGGCTATGAAACCGATGAAAAAGGTTATAAATTAGGTATATGGATTAATACTCAAAGAACGAATTATAATAAAAGTATTCTTTCTGAAGATAAAATAAAAAAACTTGAAGAAATAGGTATGATATTTGAAAATGCATATGAAGCTTTTTGGAACAAAATGTATGAATTAGCTAAGAAATATTATGAACATTATGGTGATTTAAAAATACCTAATAAGTTTAAAACATTAAATGGTTATGAAGTTGATGAAAAAGGCTATAGTTTGGGATTTTGGATTAGTAATCAAAGAGTAAAATATAAAAACGGTACTCTTTCTGAAGATAAAATAAAAAAACTTGAAAAAATAGGTATGATGTTTGAAAATGTAAATGACGATACATGGAATAAGATGTATGAACTAGCAAAGAAATATTATGAACATTATGGCAATTTGAAAATACCTCGTTTTTTTAAAACAATAAATGGTTATGAAACCGATGAGAAAGGTTGTAACTTAGGATTATGGATTACTACTCAAAAAACGAATTATAATAAAAGTATTCTTTCTGAAGATAGAATAGAAAAACTTGAAGAAATAGGTATGATATTTGAAAGAGTAAATGATAATACATGGAATATGATGTATAAATTAGCAAAGAAATATTATGAACATTATGGCAATTTGAAAATATCACGTAGTTTTAAAACAGTAAATGGTTATGAAACAGACGAAAATGGTTATAAATTAGGTATATGGATTAGTTATCAAAGTGTAAAATATAAAAATGGTACTCTTTCTGAAGATAGAATAAAAAAGCTTAAAGAAATAGATATGATATTTGGAATTGGAAGGCAAGACGCCTGGAATATGATGTATGAACTAGCAAAGAAATATTATGAACATTATGGCAATTTGAAAGTACCTCAGAAGTTTAAAACAAAAAATGGCTATGAAATTGATGAAAATGGCTATAATTTAGGATTTTGGATTGCTAATCAAAGAGTGAAATATAAAAATGATACTCTTTTCGAGGATAGAATGAAAAAACTTGAAGAAATAGGTATGACATTTAAAAATATAAATGGTGACACATGGAATAAGATGCGCGAATTAGCAAAGAAATATTATGAACATTATGGTGATTTGAAAATACCTAATGGGTTTAAAACAAAAAATGGCTATGAAGCAGATGAGAATGGTTATAATTTAGGAAATTGGATTAATTCTCAAAGAATGAATTATAAAAAAGGTAGTCTTTCAGAATATAGAATAAAAAAACTTGAAGAAATAGGTATGATATTTGAAAATGTAAATGATGATTCATGGAGCAAAATGTATGAGTTGGCTAGAAAATATTATGAAAATTATGGTGATTTGAAAATACCTCGTAGTTTTAAAACAGTAAATGGTTATGAAGTCGATGAGAAAGGTTATACTTTAGGAGCATGGATTAATACTCAAAGATTTAGTTATAAAAAAGGTACTCTTTTTGAAGATAGAATAGAAAAACTTGAAAAAATAGGTATGATGTGGAATATAAGAAAAGATACTGATACAAAGAGAATATTATGTGATAAGTATGGTATTGATAGTTCTTTGGTAGAGAATATATCTTATATGGAACTTTTTGCTAAAATTAATTATTTATTGGATAATAATATGGATATTATTATTGATGGTAAACTTAATCCTATATTTTTTATGAGTAATGAGAATATGATGATGAATTATGGTGTTTCTTTAAAAGATATGGTTAATATTTATACTAAGAATAAGAAGGCTAAATAGAGGTGAAATTATATGGAAAATATTGGTGTTGTTAGAGAGATTTTTATACCAAAATGTGATGATGAACTTAGTTCTGAATTGATTGGTTTTAAAGTATATGTATATGATTTGGATAAGGAGATTACTATTACTTTAAAACAAGATGAATATAATGTAGATATTTATAAAGATGATGAGGTTATTGTTATTAAAAATAATGATAGTTATGATATTATGTTATATGATGGTGATATAGATGTTTCTTAGAAGGTATTTAGATGATTTTTACTTTGATATGGTTATGAATAATTATGATATTTCTTATTTGGAAAGTATTGATGAGGATAATTTTGAAAAGATATATTGTTTGTTGAAAATGTATAATTTTTATTATATTAATGATATTATTTTGAATTATATAGAGATATTTTCTTTGGATATTGATGATGTTAAGAATGGTATTATTGAACTTAGGAATAAACTTGGTAGTAATTATGTATATATTATTGGTAATGATATGAGATATTTAGATTGTTTACTTAATAATTAATAGTAGTATTTTTTATGTTTTTATGATAAAATGGTTATTGATGAGGTGTTATGTATGAATGATAAACAAAATAAACAGATTACTAGTAGGGATGTAGATTTTGCTAAGTGGTATACTGATGTTGTTAGAGCTGCTAAACTTGCATGTTATTCTAATACTAAGGGGTGTATTGTTATTGAACCTAATGGTTATGCTATATGGGAAAATATGCAGAGTATTATAGATAAGAAGTTTAAGGAAACTGGGCATGTTAATGTGTCTATGCCAATGCTTATTCCTGAATCGCTTCTTAATAAAGAAGGGGAATTAGTAGAGGGATTTGCTCCTGAAGTTGCTTGGGTTACTTATGGTGGTAATAAGAAATTAGATGAGAGGCTATGTATTAGACCTACTTCTGAAACGGTATTTAGTGATTATTATGCTAATAATATTTCTTCTTATCGTGATTTACCTAAATTATATAATCAATGGTGTAGTGTATTAAGATGGGAGAAGGAAACTAGACCTTTTCTTAGAAGTCGTGAGTTTTTATGGCAAGAGGGTCATACTATTCATGAAACTCGTGAAGAAGCTGAAGCTGAAACTTTACAAATGTTAAATATTTATAATGATTTCTTTCATGATTATTTAGCTATTCCTAGTATTGTTGGTAGAAAGACGGAAAAGGAAAAGTTTGCTGGTGCTGAATATACTTATACAGTTGAAGCTCTTATGTATAATGGTATTACTTTGCAGTCCGCTACTAGTCATTTCTTTGGTCAGAAGTTTGCTCGTGCTTATGATATTAAATATACTTCTAGAGATAATAAGATTGATTATCCTTATCAGACTTCTTGGGGTTGTTCTACGAGAATGATAGGAGCTCTTATTATGGTACATTCTGATGATTATGGCCTTGTTTTACCTCCTAAAATTGCTCCTAAAAAGGTTGTTATTATACCTATTGGTAATGATTTGGAAGTATTATCTTTAGCTAATGATTATTTTGATAAGTTGAAACAAGAGGGTATTGAGGCTTATATTGATAATAGTGAAAAGAGTCCGGGATATAAATTTGCTGAAGCTGAAGTTCAAGGTATTCCAGTACGTATTGAAATTGGTAAGAGGGATTTAGAGAATAATATGGTTACTTTGGTTAGAAGGGATACTAGAGAAAAATTACAAGTATTTACAAATACTGATATTATTCATGATGTTAAATTACTTCTTCTTGATATTCAAAGAGATATGTATGATAGGGCTTTGAGAAGAAGAGAAGAGATGACTTATACTGCTACGGATATGGAAGAGTTTGCTAGTATTATGAATGCTCATCCTGGTTTTGTTAAAGCTATGTGGTGTGGTGATCCTAAATGTGAAGAAAAGATTAAGGAAATAAGAGGTACGAAATCTAGATGTATTCCTTTTAGTGATGAAAAAGTATCAGATAAATGTGTTGTTTGTGGTAAAGAGGCTAAGGATTTAGTTATTTGGGGAATGCAATATTAAGAATATCATAGTTTATACTATGGTATTTTTTTGTGTCAAATTTTGTCATATAATAGTTAAAAACTTGACTTAATTGTTAACTATTGGTATTATTTATTTAGTATTAATTTTGAAGGGAAGTTTGTTATGAAGAAATTAAGTATTATTGTTCCTTGTTTTAATGAGGAAGAGAGTATACCTTATTTTTATGATGAAGTTAAAAAGGTTACTAAGAATATGGATATTAAGTTGGAACTTATTTTTGTTGATGATGGAAGTAGGGATAAGACTTTAGAGGTTATTAAGAGTAAGACTGATGATAAGGAAGTTAAGTATATTTCTTTTTCAAGAAATTTTGGGAAAGAGGCCGCTATGTATGCTGGTCTTAGTATGGCTAGTGGTGATTATGTGACTATTATGGATGTTGATTTACAGGATCCACCTAGTTTATTACCTGAAATGGTTAGATTGATTGAAGAAGAGGGATATGACTGTGTTGCTACTAAGAGTACTAGTAGAAATGGTTATTCTTTCTTAAGAAAGACATTTACTAAATGGTTTTATGATATTATTGGTAAAATGTCTAAAACAGAGATGGTACCTGGTGCTAGAGATTATAGACTTATGACTAGACAAATGGTAGAGGCTGTTTTAAGTATGAAGGAATATAATCGTTATTCGAAAGGTTTATTTAGTTTTGTTGGATTTAAGACTAAATGGATTGAATTTGAAAATAAGGAAAGAGTAGCAGGTACTACTAAATGGAATTTTTGGAAGTTATTTTCTTATGCTTTAGATGGTATTGTAGGATTTAGTACGGCTCCTCTTACTATAGCTGCTTTTATTGGTGTTTTATTCTGTTTAATAGCTTTTATTATGATTATTGTTATTATTGTTAAAACACTTGCTTTTGGTGATCCTACTAGTGGATGGCCTAGTCTTGCTTGTATTATTTTTATGGTAAGTGGTATTCAGCTTTTATGTTTAGGTGTTATTGGTGAATATTTGGCAAAGATGTATATGGAAGTTAAAGATAGACCTATATATATTATTAAAGAAAGTAATGTTGATAAGAAATGAAAAAGATAAAAGAATTATATTATAAATATGAAGAGATTATCTCCTATTTAATAGTGGGTGGTTTAACTACGGTAGTTAGTTTGGCTACATATTATTTACTTGTATATACTATTCTTAATCCAAAAGAAGTAGTAGAATTACAGATTGCTAATATTATATCTTGGATTGCTTCGGTTACTTTTGCATATTTTACTAATAGGAAATATGTATTTAAAACTAAAGAGAAAATATCTTTTAAAGAGGGTATTAATTTCTATTTATCTAGAGTAAGTACACTTCTTTTGGATATGCTAATGATGTATATATTTGTTAGTGTTTTGAAATTTGATGATAAGGTTATTAAACTTATTGTTCAGATTATTGTTATAGTACTTAATTATGTATTAAGTAAGTTTATTGTTTTTAAAAAGAAATAGAGGTTTGGTATGAAAAAGAAAGATTATTACAATTATTTGATTTTAACTGGTATTGTCTTTGTTATTTATATGATTTTAACTCATTTTACTAATGTATTTGGGTCTGATACTGATTGGATAAATCAACATACTATAATTCCTGATTATTTTAGGCAATTATTTTATAAGACAGGTAATTTGATTCCTAGTTTTTCTTTTAACTATGGTGGTGGACAAAATATATTTAATTTATCTTATTATGGTTTTTTGAGTCCGATTATTTTACCTTCTTATTTATTGCCTTTTGTTAGTATGAAGACTTATATGACAGTAGTGGATTTTATTATTGTAGTATCCTCAGGAATATTATTTTATAAGTGGATTTTATCTAATAAGTATGATAGAAATATTTCTCTTGTTACTTCTATTATATTTGTTTTATCTGAATCACTTATATTTCAGATGCATAGACATGTTATGTTTGTTAATTATATGCCTTTTTTAATAATGGGACTTATGGGTGTGGATAAGTTATTTAATAATAATAAGAAGTCTTTACTTATTATATCGATATTTTTAATGATAATGACTAGTTATTATTATAGTGTTGGTGGTATTGTTGTTATTGGTATTTATTATTTATATAGGTATTTTAGTGATGATAGTAAACAGGGTATTAAATTATTTGCTAAGGATTTGGGTAAATTTATATTGTATATTTTAATACCTGTATTAATGGCGGGTGTATTACTTATTCCTACTATGTATACTCTTTTAAGTGGTAGAGGTAGTAGTGAGAGTGCTATAAAATTAACTTCTTTATTGGTACCAAATTTTAATTTTCATAAGATTTTTTGTGGTAATTATACTATTGGTTTATCTATGTTAGGGTTTATATCTTTATTATATTTGTTTTATAGTAGGAAGAAGAATAATGTTATTTTGGGAATATTATTAAGTGTTGTTTTCTTTATACCAATATTTATGTATATATTAAATGGTGGATTATATTTGAGGGCTAAGTGTTTTATTCCTTTTGCTCCTTTAATTGGATATTTGATTGCTTTATTTATTAATGATATTATTAATAATAAGATTGATATTAAGAAATTTATTATTTATATTTTATTTGTTTGTATATTATTATATTATTTTAATCAAAAACAATATTGTTATTTATACTTAATATTTATTTGTTTAATTCTTATATTATATAATAAGTTTAAATATAAGAATATTATTTATATTTCTTTATGTTTAGGTGCTTTTGGAATATGTTTATATACTAATTTTACTGAGGACTATGTAAGTAAGGATATGTATAATGAAATATTTAATGAAGATATAGAGAATAGTATTAATAATGTTATTTTAAATGATAATGATTATTATAGATCTAATAGTTTGATGAATCCTACTAAAACTGTAAATAAGATGTATAATGATAGGTATTATACTACTAATATTTATTCTTCTACTTATAATTATGATTATTTATATTTTGTTAGGGATGTATTTAAGAATAATAGGCTTGAATATAATTATTTTATGATTCCTTCTAGTGATAATATATTATTTGATACTTATATGGGTGTTAAGTATTTATATTCTAGTTATGATCCAGGACTTGGTTATGAGTCTATTGGCAATAATATGTATATGAATGATGATGTATTTCCTATGTTATATGCTAGTAATAATATTTTAAATGAAAAGGATTTTGATAGTTATGAATATCCTAATTATTTAGAACTTCTTCTTAATAATGTTATTACTACTAGTAGTAGTAATAATAGTATTATGAATAATAATACTGAGAAGGTTTCTTTGGAATATGATGTTATTAGTAATGATGGGGTAGATGTTACTAAGAATGATGATGGTTATGTTCTTAAAGTAAAAGATAAGGGAACTATAAATATTAGACTTAAAAATAAGTTAGAAAATAAATTATTATTTATTAATTTATATGGTCTTAAGGAAAATAGTTGTAAATATGATAATATTGTTATGTCTATTAACAATATGGATAATTTGTTAACTTGCAGAGGATGGACTTATGCTAATAAGAATTATACTTTTAGATATCTTATATCGGATAAGGTAATTCAAGATATTGATATTAAGTTAACTAAGGGTACTTATAATATTAAAGATATTGAAACTTATGTATTAGATTATGATAATGTTACTGGTATTAAAGATAGGTTTGATAAATTTAATATTACTAATTTTGATAATGATACAATAGAGGGTAATATTAATGTTACTAGAGATAATTCTTATTTTGTTACTTCTATTCCATATGATAAGGGATTTACTATTAAGATAGATAATAAGGTTATTTCTTATGAAAAGGTTGATAAGGCTTTTGTAGGTTTTCCTATTACTAAAGGTAAACATGATATATCTATTGTATATACTGCTCCAGGATTAAAATATGGTTTAATATTTAGTATTACTGGTTTTATAATTTATGGAATGGTTATTATTATGGAACATAAAAAGAGTAAGAAACTATAGATAAAACTATAGTTTTTTTCTATAATACGAAATAATGATTGTTTATATAGCGTAATAAATTGATAAAAAAGTGAAAAAATTACTCCGTGGCGTAATAAATTGACAAAAATTAACGCTTGTGCTATGATATTACTTAATTTGAAGGGGGTATTATGAGTAATAGTTATTTAGTTAGGGAGAATAATAATATTGATATTTATAATGATAAAGTTCAAAGTAAATTGTTGTTAATGTCTGATATTCATTATAATAATAATTTTAATTATAAAAAATTGGAAATGATAAATAATTTATTAGAGGAAAATAATCCTGATTATTTATTAGTATGCGGTGATATGTTTGACGAATCTTCTAATATTAATATTGATAATTTAATAAAATGGTTTGAAAGTATTAATAAATATGTAAGTATTATATTTAGTTTGGGTAATCACGATACTATGTATAAGGAAAATGGTAAATGGGTTCAGGGAACAAAGGAATATATATGTTATCTTAAGATGATAAAAAATGCTGTAGTTTTGGATAATTCTAATTTTAGAGAAAGTGGTATTAATTTTATTGGATTTAATAATTCTTTTGACTATTATGAAAAGTATAGGGAAGATAAGAGTATTTTTCTTAAAGAAATATTAGAGTTTTTTAGTAATATTGAAAAATTGAATGAAAATGATTTTAATATACTTATGTGTCATAGTCCTTATTCTCTTCAAATGATTAATCATTTGAAAGACATTGGATACTTTAAAAGTATTGATTTAATAGTATCTGGACATATGCATGGCGGATTAGTACCCCCTATAATGAAGAGATATATTGAAGAGCCTAAAGGAATTATTGCTCCTAATAAGAAATTGTTTCCGGAACATGCGCGTGGTGTCGTTTATAATGATGGTATACCTAATATTATAAGCGAGGGCGTGACTAAGTTGGCGGGTATGAAATTGATAGATAGTCTATATTCAGTTGATTATAAAAATATTAAACTTATAAAGAGAAAATAAACAGCTTAATTTTTAAGCTGTTTTTCTACTAGAGACTTATAGGCTCTAGTAGACCACGGAAGACTTTGGGCTGAAGTGGCAAGATAAGAAAAAATTTTTATTTACAAAGGAATAGTTATTTGTTATAATAGATATTGTATGAAAGGAAGATAATATGGAAATAGCAGTTATTATTATATCAATATTATTAATAGCTATAGTTTTGCTACAAAGTGGCAAAGCTGAAAGTGCTTCACAAATAATTCAAGGTGGATCTTCTGATTTATTTGCTGAGAGAAAAGAGAGAGGTTTTGAGTTATTTATTACTAGAGTTACTTATATTTTAGGAGTACTTTTCTTTGTACTTTGTTTAATAATATCATTATAATTAAGACTTAATATGTTTAAGTCTTTTTGTGTATAAAAAGAGGAGGGTTAGTATGAAAGAAATTATATTAGATAAGTTAAGAGATAATACTTCTCTTACTATTATGGAGTTAAATGATTTACTTGGTTTAACTACTATTGATGAATATAAAAGTTTACAAAATACACTTGATGAAATGGTAAGTGATGGTATTCTTTATTATAGTGATAAGAAAAAGAAATATTTACTTTTAGAAAATAGTCATTTGGTAAAGGGAACTTTATCATTAAATGAAAAGGGATTTGGTTTTATTATTATTAATAAGGATACTAAAGATGTTTATGTTAATGAAAAGAATATTAATGGAGCACAAGATGGTGACTTGGTTTTATTTGAATATTTAAATAAAGATAAAGAGAGACCTGAAGGTAGAATTATTAAAACTATTAAGAGAAATTATGAACCTTTGGTAGGAGAAGTTATATTAGTAGATGGTGAATACTTTGTTAAACCGGATAAAAAGGGTGCTAATATATATATTCCTAGAGATAATTTAAATGGTGCAGTAGAAGGTCATAAAGTAGTGGTTACTCCTTTAAAAGAGGGTAATAGAGTTGGTAAAATTACTAAGATTATTGGTCATAAGAATGATGTTGGTGTAGATATTTTATCTTTTGTTTATGAATATAATTTTAGTCCATCTTTTCCAGATGAGGTGGTAGAAGAATTAGATGATATTCCTTCTTATTTGACAGAAGAAGAAATTAATAAGGAATTATCTAGTGGTAGAAGAGATTTAAGAAGTGAAGAGATATTTACTATTGATGGATCTGATACTAAGGATATAGATGATGCTATTTCTTTATCTAAATTAGATGATGGTAAATATAAGTTGGGAGTACATATAGCGGATGTTTCTTATTATGTTAAGGAAGGTACTAAATTAGATGATGAAGCTTATTTTAGAGGTACTAGTGTATATTTAGTTGATAGGGTATTACCTATGCTTCCACATAAATTATCTAATGGTATATGTTCTTTAAATGAAAATGAAGATAGATTTGCGTTTTCTTGTGAGATGATTATTGATGATAAGGGAGATATTGGCCACTATGAAATATTTAAGTCTATTATTCGTAGTAGGAAAAAGATGACTTATGAAGAGGTTAATAAGATATTAGAGGAAAATACTACTAGTGAGGATTATAAACCATTTGAAAAGACTTTACTTTTAATGAATGAATTATCTAAGATATTAAGAAAAAAGATGATTCGTCGTGGGTATATTGAATTTGAAAGTACTGAGGCTAAGATTAAAGTTGATGAAAATTGTCATCCTACTCATATTGAATCTAGAGTACAAAGAAGTGGTGAGGAACTTATTGAGAACTTTATGATAGCCGCTAATGAAACAGTTGCTTCATCTATTTATTATAAGAATTTACCTGGTATATATCGTGTTCATGATAAACCTGATGAGAAGAGACTTGGTGAATTTATGAAGTTCTTATCTTTACATGGATATGTTGTTAATGGTAAAAATAAGATAGATAATCCTAAAGATTTACAGCATATTCTTAGTCAATTAGAAGAGGTACCAGAGGTAAGAGTACTTCATGATATGGCTATTCGTAGTCAGGCTAAGGCTGTATATTCTGATATTAATATTGGACATTTTGGTCTTGGTAGTAAGTGTTATAGTCATTTTACTTCTCCTATTAGGAGATATCCAGATTTGATTTTACATAGGTTACTTAAGGATTATAATTATAATTATAGTGATAGAATAATAAGTGAAAGAAAAGAAGAGTTACCTATAGAATGTGAACATTGTTCAATTAGGGAACAAGAGGCTCAAAATTGTGAAAGAGATGTTGACAAGATGAAGAAGGCTGAATATATGATGGATCATATTGGTGAAGTGTATGATGGTATTATATCAGGAGTAGTAGAGTTTGGTTTCTTTGTTGAACTTGAAAATACTATAGAGGGATTAGTTAAAGCTGAAAGTATTAAGGGAGATTATTATGTTTTTGATAATGATTTAATGGCTTTGATTGGCAAAAAGAGTAAGAAGAAATACTCTTTTGGAGATAAGGTTAAAGTAAAAGTTATAAGAGCTGATAAAGATAGATCAGAAATTGACTTTGAAATATATGATGATAAAATAACTAAGTAGGGGGATATTAATGGAAAATAGCATTATAGAATTACTAAGTAATAAAAGAAATAATAATTTAAAGGCTTTAGAAATAGCTAAAATATTAGGAAAAGATAAGGATGATGTATTAGATACTTTAAGAATATTGGGTAAAGAAGGTATTGTATATAAGAATAATGATAGATATATGTTAGTATCTAATACTTCACTTAGAAAGGGTATAATTAAAATTACTTCTAAAAAGGGTATAATTGTTGTATTAGAAGATGGTACAGAGTTAGATGTTGTATATAAAGATAAAGGGAAACTAAGGAATAATGATACTGTTTTAGTAGATTATGGTAGTCATAGGGGTGCTGCTAAGGTAGTTAAGATTATTGATAGGAAATACTATGATTATATAGCTGAAGTAGTAAAAGAAGGTAAGAAGTATATAGCTAGATGTGAAGATAAAGAAGATGTATATTTAAATGATATATATCCACTAGGAACTAAACTACTTATAAGTGGTGAAGATAATACTATTAAAGAGGTATTAGGTCATAAAGATGATACTGGTATGTTAGAAAAAGAAGTACTAGCACTTAATGGTTTTCCTACTAGTTTTAGTGATAAGTATTTAGAAGAAGTAAGTGAGAAAGAGAAAGTATTATCAGAAGATAATATAATGTATGAAAAAAGAAATGGTTTAAAGGATCAAAGAGATATTGTATCTGTTACAATAGATGGTGATGATACTAAGGACTTTGATGATGCTGTCTCCTATTATAATAATACTATTTATGTTCAAATAGCGGATCCTAATAGATATATTGAGGATAAGAGTGCTATGTGGGAAGAGACTTTAAAGAGAGCTATTTCGGTATATTTTCCTGGATGTTGTAATCCTATGATGCATGAGAGTTTATCTAATGGTATATGTTCTTTGGTACCAGGAGAGGATAGATATGCTCTATCTATGGGTATTAAAATAGATAATACTGGTAAAGTAATAAATTATAAGATAAACGAAGCTGTAATAAATAATAGAAAAAGAATGACTTATGGTGATGTTAATAAGTATCTAGAAGATAATATTGTTGTTTCTGGTTATCAGGAATATACTTCTTTATTAGATAATTTATATATGTCCGCTATGAAGGTAAAAAAGAGAATGTTAGAAGATGGTTTCTTAGAGTTTTCTTCTGATGAGGTTAAGTTTTTAATTGAGAATAATACAATTATTAATATTAAGGAAAGAAGACAGGGTAAGGCTGAAGAATTAATTGAATTTTTAATGCTTCTTCATAATATGTGTTTAACTGATTATTTCTTAAAGAATAAGTTACCTTTTATATCTAGATTCCATGATAGTCCAGATACTGATAAGTTAAATAGTTGGATTGGTCTACTTAAAAAGAGAGGATATAAAATTAATTTGGGTAAGAAGAAAGATTTTACTACTAATGATATTAGAGAAGTACAAAAAACATATACTGGTTCTAGAGAACAAATAATATATGATAAGATGGCCATTATGAGTCAATCTAAAGCTAAGTATTCCGCTACTAATATTGGACATTATGCTTTAGGATTAGATGCTTATTCTACTGGTACTTCTCCTATAAGAAGATTATCTGATACTATAAATCAAAGAATATTAAAAGATTCTATTCATTGTGGTATTAATTATACTAAAAGAAAATGGGAGAAGATTACTCCTTATATTGCTAGAATAGCTACTGATGGTGAACTTAGAGCTATTAAAGCTGAAAGAAAAGTAGATGATATTAGAAAAGCTGAATTTATGAAGCAATATGAGAAAGAGGAATTTGAAGTAATTGTAGCAAGTATTGGAGATAAATATTTAACAGTACTATATCCAGATAATATGATATATGGTAGATTATATTATAATGAAAGATATTTTCATCTTGGTAAAGATGGATATTCAATAGTAGGAGCTAATGGTGAAAAGATATTGATAGGGGATATGTTTATCGCTAAACTATCTAAGGTTAATACTGCTAATGGAGAAATAGTTTTTTCTAAGAAAACTAATGAAGTAAAAAATATGTATGAAGAAAGAAGTAAAAAGAAAGTTAGAAGAAGATAAACTTTCTTTTTGACTAATATAAGGAGAATATATGAGAAATAAAAGAAAAAAGGATAAGGTATTAAGAATATTTGTAGTTCTAATAATATTAATTATAGGAATATATTTTGGATATAATAAATTATTGAATAATCATAATAATATAAGTAGTGATAGTAAAGTAAATGTAGATGATAATAATCATAGTACTTCGATTAGTCTTATTATGGCAGGAGATAATCTTATTAATGATAAACTATATAATGCCGCTAAAAAGGATGATGGTAGTTATGATTTTAAGTCTATGTATAGTTATATTAAAGATATTGTTAAGAACTATGATTTAGCTTATTATAATCAGGAAACTATTTTAGGTGGTTCTGAAATAGGCGTATCTTCATATCCTGCTTTTAATTCTCCTTATGAAGTTGGTGATGCTACAATAGATACTGGTTTTAATTTGGTAAGTTTAGCTACTAATCATACTCTTGATAGAGGTGAGAAGGCTATTATTAATTCTCTTAATTATTGGAATAATAAGAGTAATGTATTAACGTCTGGTAGTTATTTATCTAATGATGATAGAAATAAAGTTAATATTAAAGAGGTTAATAATATTACTTATACTATGCTTAATTATACTTATGGTACTAATGGTATTAAAGTTCCTGAAGGTAAAGAATATTTAGTAAATATATGGCCTTGTACTGGTAATAATCCAGATAATGATACTAAGTATCAAGAATATAAAGAAGTGGTTAAGAAAGATATTTTAAGAGTTAGAGATAAAGTAGATCTACTTATTGTGGCAATGCATTTTGGAGTAGAATATACACATGTTCCTACTAATTATCAAATTGATATGGCAGAATTTTTATCTTCTTTAGGGGTAGATATAATTATAGGTACTCATCCTCATGTTATTATGCCTATAACATATATTAATGATACTTTAGTAATATATTCTTTAGGTAACTTTTTATCTGCTCAAGATACTAATAATGATTATAATACTACTGTGGGATTATTAAGTAGTATTAAAATTACTAAGAATATAGATAAAGATAATAATTCTAGTATTAAGTTAAGTGATTTAAATAATGAACTTATATATACTACTAATAAAGATGGATATAAAATTATTCCTTTTTCTAATCCTGATATTAAAGATTATCTTAATGACTATGAAAGAGTATATAATAAATATGCCAATATAGTTAGGAGTATAGATAGTAGTATTAATATTAATAGTTTAAGTTAAAAATGTGATAATAGTATAAATTACATATAAGTAGTTGAGTATATAATATTGTTAAAATATAGAAAATAATATATAATTATATATAGAAAAAGGTGATTACTATGGAAATATTAAATAGAAAAGCAAGATATGATTATGAAATAGAAGATACTTATGAAGCTGGTATTGTTCTTACTGGTACAGAGATTAAATCAATAAGAATGGGTAAAGTAAATATTAAAGATAGTTATGCTATTATTAGAAATAATGAAATTTATTTACTTAATACTCATATTTCTTTATATGAAGAAGGAAATAGATTTAATCATGATGAAGATAGAACTAGGAAACTACTATTACATAAAAAAGAAATACTTAAATTAAAAGATAAATTAGAAATTGAAGGATATACATTAGTACCACTTAAAATATATTTTGTTAAGAATAAGGCTAAGGTTTTAATTGGAGTAGCTAAAGGTAAGAAGAATTATAATAAAAAAGAGATAATTAAAGAGAGAGATATTCAAAGAGAAATGGAAAAGAGTTTGAAATATAGATAATGGATAGAGTAATAGATAAAACGAAACTACTTATTAAGGCTTTTGAAGATAGTGATATTATAAGAAATTTAGATCATTATAAAACTTTAGTAGTTAATAATAAGAAACTGTTAGAATTAATAGATAAGTATAATAATAGTACTGATGACTATGAAAAGATATCTCTTAAAAAGGAAATATATACATATCCAGAATATAAGGAATATATGAAATATTATAATGAACTTTTTTACTATGTTATGAATATAAATAATAGATTTAAAAAATATACTGATGTAAGAGGGTGCACTAAATGAGAGTAATAAGTGGTTATTTAAAAGGTAGAAATATTGATGGTTATGATACTATAGGTACTAGACCTACGATGAATAGGGTAAAAGAATCTATGTTTGCAAGTATTCAAGAATATATAAATGATAGCTTAGTACTTGATTTATTTTCTGGTAGTGGAAGCCTTGGAATTGAAGCTATATCTATGGGAGCTAAGAAATGTTATTTTGTTGATAATGGTAGGGAGATATTAAATATATTAAGGAAAAATATTAATAATCTTAATATTGAAGAGAAATCCACTATTATTAATAGGGATTATAGAGAAGCTTTATTATATTTTAAAAATAATAATATTAAGTTTAATATTATTTTAGTGGATGCTCCTTATAAGATGGAAGCTATGAATGAGGTTATAGAATTAGTAAATAAATATAATCTACTAGAAGATGATGGAATATTGGTATTAGAATATAGTACTGATATATTAAAAGATAATTATAGTAATCTTAGATTACTTAAAAGTAAGAAATATGGTGATAAATATGTAAATATTTATCTTAAGAAACCAATAAATTATTAAAGTATTGATATAATTTATTGGTAATTTAAATTACATTAAGAAGGCATTCCCATTCCGCTTGAAGGGGGGATACCTTCTTATTTTCTTTAAAAAAAGTATAAATATTTATCTTGATATAATTGACTAATATTTTATTTTATGTTAATATTATCTTATAGGATAGAGGAGGATTAATATATATGAAAAAATTAAATAGAAAAGGATTTACTTTAATAGAACTACTAGCAGTTATCGTAATACTTGCTGTAGTATTAGTAGTAACTATACCATCAGTAATATCTTCAATGAATAAAGCAAAAGAAAGTCAACTTCAAAATGCTGCTGATACTGCAACAGAATGGTTTACTAAACAATATGAATTAGCTACTTTGGGTACTGTTGCTGGTGATCCAGATGATGCTTATACAACTTTTGTAAATAATCTTACTGATAAAAAGTTACCTACTGCTGAACCAAGTGATGACAATTTAACTCCAGAAGTATTAAAAGCTGCTGGTGTTACTGATGCTACTGGTTTGTCTGGGTCGGTTCATTTAAAAAACGGTAAAGTTTGTATTAAGCTTACTGCTGGTACTACTGCTGATGGAAAAACAAGTCCATTTTATGTTAATGGTGGTAAAAGTAACACAGTTAGTGGTTCAGGATGTTAACAATTAATTAAGAGGAGAAATCCTCTTTTTATTTTTGGTAAAATATAGTATAATATATTTAGGGTGATAAGAATGAGTTTGATAATAGGAAGTCATGTTTCTTATAAGAGTAATAATCAGTTAGTAGGAAGTGCTCGTGAGGCTATTGGGTATGGGGCTAATACGTTTATGTTTTATACTGGTGCTCCACAAAATACTAATAGGGGAGATATTAGGTCTGAATTTACGGATGAGGCTAAGAAGTTAATGGATGATAATGGGATTGATATTAATAATGTTATTGTTCATGCTCCTTATATTGTTAATTTGGCTAATATGAATAATTTTAATTTTTCTGTTTCTTTCTTAAAAGAAGAGGTAAAAAGATGTAGTACTTTGGGAATTAAATATATGGTTCTTCATCCTGGATCAGCGGTTAATGTATCTAGAATAGAGGCTATTGAAAATATATCTAAGGGTCTTAATTTGATACTTGATAATGATTATGATGTAAAAATATTACTTGAAACTATGGCGGGTAAAGGTAATGAAATTGGTAGATCTTTTGAGGAGATTAGGGATATTATTGATAAAATTAACTTTCCTGATAAAATAGGGGTATGTTTGGATACTTGTCATCTTAATGATGCGGGATATGATATTGGCAATTTTGATAATGTTCTTGATTTATTTGATAATATTGTTGGTATTGATAAAATATATTGTGTACATATTAATGATAGTATGAATGTTATTAATAGTCATAAGGATAGACATGCTAATATAGGTTTTGGTACTATTGGTTTTGATAATTTACTTAGTGTTATTTATAATAAGAGACTTAGTGATATACCTATGATATTAGAGACTCCTTATGTTACTAAGGACGATAATTCTAAAGAGAAGATATATCCTCCTTATAAATATGAAATTGAAATGATAAGAAATAAGAAATTTGATAGTGAAATGATAAATAAGATAAGAGAAGGTTAATCTTCTCTTATCTTATTTGTAAAATTATCTATTATGTTTTTATATTTTGTTATTAGTTCTTCTATTTTGGTATATGTTAATGGTTTTACTTTGTATTTTATTTCAGATAGTGTTTTCTCTATGGGGTAATAGATAATATTTTTATAGTTTGTTTTGATATAATTATATACTATGTCTAACTCTTCTTTATCTAATTTTATTCCTTGCTTTTGGGCATAGTTATTAATATCTTCTTTTTTTAATTTGTTTATGTATTCTGTTATCATATAAATATTCATTATTTCACCTAATTAACTATATGTATATTTTTACTTTTTATGATATAATAATAAATGGAGGCTTTGTATGGGTAGAAAGTTTGGAAAAAAGGTGTTTTCTTTAGGTGATTTATTTACATTTAGAAGTAAGAAAATTAATAAAACTAGTAAGAAAAGAAAGAAAAGTAAACTTGAAATTAAGAAAAAAACAGGACCTATTAATAAGAAACATAAGTGTAATGATAAACATCTTGATGAGATTATGAATAGGAGATTTGGTTTGATTATTGTTTTGCTTATTTCTATATATTTAGTTATTGGATGTAGACTTTTTAATCTTCAGATACTTAAGAATAGTGAGTATAATGATAAACTTGCTATGGCTACTGAAAAGACGATTGAAAGTACTAGTGCTCCAAGAGGTAGAATTTATGATAGGAATCATAAGTTACTTGTAGATAATGAGGGTATTAAAACTATTTATTATAAGAAACAAAATGGTATTACTACTAAGGAAGAGATTGAACTTGCTTATGAGGTTTCTAATAATATTGATATTGATTATTCTAAAATAGATGATAATAAACTTAAAGATTTTTATTATAAGTCTCATTATAAGGAATGTAGAAAAAAGATTACTGATGAGGAATGGGATTTATATAATAAGAGAAAACTTAATGATAAGGATATTGATAAACTTATATATGAGAGACTTGATGATGAGATTAGTGAATATACTGATAGTGATAAGAAGGCTGCGTATATTTATTATTTGATGAATAAGGGTTATTCTTATGCTGAGAAGGTTATTAAGAATAGTGATGTTACTGATGCTGAGTATGCTTATATTAGTGAGAATATTGATAATTTAAAGGGATTTAATACTAAGCTTGATTGGGAAAGGGTTTATTTGTATGGTGATACTTTTAAATCTATTCTTGGAAATGTTTCTTCTAATACGCAGGGTATTCCTTCGGAATTATCTGAGGAGTATTTGAAGAGGGGATATACGCTTGATGATAGGGTTGGTATTTCTTATCTTGAATATCAATATGAGGATTATTTGAGAGGAACTAAGGCTAAGTATAGGTTACTATCGGATAATAGTTATGAGCTTGTTAGTGAAGGTAAGAGGGGTAATGATATTGTTCTTACTATTGATATTGAACTTCAGAAGTACTTAGAAGATGTTCTTAGTAATGAGGTATTAAATGCTAAGGGTGAACCTGGTACTCAGTATTATAATCGTTCTTTTGCTATTGTATCTGATCCTAATACTGGGGAGATATTAGCTATGGCAGGTAAACAAGCTGTTTTGAAAAATGGTTATTATCAAATTGTTGATTATACTCCTGGAATTGTTACTCTTCCTGTTACTCCTGGTAGTGTTGTTAAGGGTGCTTCGATGATGGTAGGATATAAGTATGGGGCAATTGATATTGGTACTGTACTTAATGATGAATGTATTAAGATTAAGGATACGCCTCTTAAGTGTTCTTGGCAGACTATGGGACCTATTGATGATGTTTATGCATTGCAAAATTCTTCGAATGTATATCAATATAAGATTGCTATTAAGGTTGGTAATGGTAGTTATGAATATAATCAAGGATTAGCATTAGATGAGAGTGCATTTGATAAATATAGAGAAATGTATGCTGAGTTTGGTTTAGGAGAAAAAACGGGAATTGATCTTCCGGTAGAAAGTTTGGGATTCATGGGTAAGAGTAGACTTCCTGGTCATTTACTTGATTTCTCTATTGGACAGTATGATACTTATACACCAATACAGTTATCGCAATATATTAATACTATTGCAAATAATGGTGTTAGGCTTAAACCATATTTATTAAAAGAGGTATATAAACCTAGCGATAGTGGTGATACTTTTGGTTCTCTAATATATAAGGCTAATGTTACGGAACTTGGTAAATTATCTGTAGAGAAGAAATATATAGATAGGGTAAGAGAAGGATTTTCTGCGGTTGTTACTAAGGGACTTGGTTATGGTTATATGGGTAATTATACTAATTCTGCTGGTAAGACTGGTACTAGTCAAAGCTTTATTGATACTGATGGTGATGGTAAAGTAGACACTGAAACTATTACTTCTTCATTTGTCGGATATTCTCCTAGTGATAATCCTAAAATGAGTATAGTAGTGGTATCTCCTGATATTAGTGTTCCGGATTCTACTACTTATGGTGTAACCAGAAATATATCTGCACAAGTTGTAAATAAATATTTTGAACTTAACGGTTAGAGAAGAGACTAGTAAATAGTCTTTTTTCTTTATATTTGCATATATTATGGTTGTATGTAAAGAAATGTTTAAAAAGTACTTGACTAATTTATATAAAAATGTTATTATTAATTCGTTCGTGAATTTAGGTTTTACTATGGGTAAAACTTATATTTAAGATTGAAAATGAAACACCAGGATATGTGTAAGAAAGGAGTGATATAATGCCTACAATTAATCAGTTAACTAGAAAACCTAGAACTAAGAAAGTAAGAAAGAGTAAATCTCCAGTATTATTAGTAGGAAAAAATAGTATCCAAAAGAAACAAACTGTACAAGTTTCACCTCAAAAGAGAGGAGTTTGTACTAGGGTTGGTACTACTACACCTAAGAAACCTAACTCAGCTTTAAGAAAATATGCGAGAGTAAGATTATCTAATGGTATGGAAGTTACTTGTTATATTCCAGGTATCGGACACAACTTACAAGAACATAGTGTTGTTCTTATAAGAGGCGGAAGAGTTAAAGACTTAATCGGTGTTAGATACCATATTATTAGAGGTACTTTAGATACTGCTGGAGTTCAAAACAGAAAGCAAGGTAGAAGTAAGTACGGTGCTAAAAAAGATAAGAAATAATAATTATTAATAATATTGGAAGGAGGATAAACTATGAGAAAGAGACAAGCTACTAAAAGAGATGTTTTAGCAGATCCTATTTATAATTCTAAGGTGGTTACTAAGTTAGTTAATCATATTATGAAAGATGGTAAAAAAGGTACTGCTCAAAAGATTATATATAATGCTTTTGATATAGTTAAAGAAAAAACTGGTGAAGATCCTATGGTAGTATTTAATAAAGCTATGGATAATATTAAACCAGGTCTTGAAGTTAAGTCTAGAAGAGTTGGTGGAGCTAACTACCAAGTACCAGTTGAGGTTAAACCTGAAAGAGCTCAAGCTTTAGCTTTTAGATGGTTAGCTCAATATGCAAGATTAAGAGGAGGTCATTCAATGGCTGAAAATCTTGCTAATGAAATTATTGATGCATCTAATGGAACTGGCGCATCTGTTAAGAAGAAAGATGATACTCATAAGATGGCAGAAGCTAATAAGGCATTTGCTCATTATAGATGGTAATAGAAAGGAAAAAAGAATTATGGCTCGTGAAATAAGCTTAGATCATACAAGAAATATTGGAATTATGGCTCATATTGATGCTGGTAAGACTACTTGTACTGAGAGAATTTTGTTCCATACTCATAAGATTCATAAGATTGGTGAAACTCATGATGGTGAATCGCAAATGGACTGGATGGCTCAAGAGCAAGAGAGAGGTATTACTATTACTAGTGCCGCTACTACTGCATTTTGGAAGGGTTATAGATTTAATATTATTGATACTCCAGGACACGTTGACTTTACTATTGAAGTTCAAAGAAGTTTAAGAGTACTTGATGGTGCTGTTTTACTTATTGATGCTCAAGCAGGTGTTGAACCTCAAAGTGAAACTGTATGGAGACAAGCAAATGAATATGCTGTACCTAGAATTATCTTTGCTAATAAGATGGATAAAATGGGAGCTGACTTCTATTTTAGTTTAGGTACTATTAAAGATAGATTAGGGGCTAATAGTGCTGCTATGCAATTGCCTATTGGTGCTGAATCTGATTTTAATGGTGTAATTGATCTTGTTACTATGAAAGCATACCATTTTGATGGTAAACAAGAAGAAAATTATACTGAAATTGATATTCCAGAGGATATGAAAGATAAGGCTTTGGAATATAGAAATATGTTAATTGAAGCTGCTGCTGATTTTGATGAAGAATTAATGATGAAATATCTTGATGGTGAGGAAATTGGCGTAGATGAACTTAAGAAAGCTATCAGAAAAGGTGTATTAAAAGCAGAATTCTTCCCTGTTATGTGTGGAACTGCTTTGGGTAATATGGGTGTTAAGTTATTACTTGATGCTGTTGTTGATTATTTACCTGCTCCTACAGATGTTGCTTCTATTGAATGTACTGATCCTAAGGGTAATGTTGTTCTTAGACATCCATCTGATTCTGAACCTTTTACTGCTTTAGCATTTAAGATTGCTACTGATCCTTTTGTAGGAAGACTTACTTTCTTTAGAGTATATTCTGGTACTTTAAAGAGTGGTTCTTATGTACTTAACTCTACTAAGAATGTTAAGGAAAGAATTGGTAGAATACTACTTATGCATGCTAATCACAGAGAAGAGATTCCTGAGATTTATGCTGGTGAAATTGGTGCTGCTGTAGGTCTTAAGAATACTACAACTGCTGATACTTTATGTGATGAAAAGAAACCTGTAATAATGAAAGGTATGGAATTTCCTGAACCTGTTATTACTCAGGCTGTTGAACCTAAGACTAAAGCTGACCAAGAAAAGATGGGTATTGCTCTTCAAAAACTTGCTGAAGAGGATCCTACATTTAGAATGCATACTGATCCAGAAACTGGTCAAACTACTATCTCTGGTATGGGTGAATTACACCTTGATATCATTGTAGATAGAATGAGAAGAGAATTTAATGTTGAAGCTACTGTTGGTGCTCCAATGGTTGCTTATAGAGAAACTATTACTCAAATGGGTGAGTGTGAAGGTAAGCATATTAAACAATCTGGTGGACGTGGTCAATATGGTCATGTTTGGATTAGATTTGAACCAAATCCTGAAAAAGGTTATGAATTTGTTGATAATATTGTTGGTGGTGTTGTTCCTCGTGAATACATCTCTGTTATTGATAAAGGATTACAAGATGCTATGCAAACTGGTATTCTAGCTGGATATCCTATGGTAGACGTTAAGGCTACATTATTTGATGGTTCTTACCATGATGTAGACTCATCTGAAATGGCATTTAAGATTGCGGCTTCACTTGCTTTAAAAGAAGCTAAAAATAAATGTAAACCAGTATTACTTGAACCAATAATGAAAGTAGTAGTTACTGCTCCTGATGAATATACTGGTGCGGTAATTGGTGACTTAACTGCTAGACGTGGTAAACCACAAGGACAAGAATCAAGAGGTAATGCTATTGCATTTACTGCGATGGTACCACTTGCTGAAATGTTTGGTTATGCTACTAGTTTAAGAAGCTCTACTCAAGGTAGAGGTAACTATGTAATGGAACTTGATCATTACGAAGAAGTTCCTAAATCAATTGCTGATGAAATCATCAAAAAAAATGGTGGAAATTAGTAAAAATACTTGAAAAAATATCATAATATGATAAAATAGAATATGTAATATTAAGAAAGAGAGGAAATTATAATGGCAAAAGAAAAATTTGATCGTTCAAAACCACACGTTAACATTGGTACTATTGGACATGTTGACCATGGTAAAACTACTTTAACAGCTGCTATTACTAAAGTATTAGCTGATAAAGGTGGAGCTGAATTTATGGATTATGCTAATATCGATAAAGCTCCAGAAGAAAGAGAAAGAGGAATCACAATCAACACTGCACACGTTGAATATCAAACTGCAAAGAGACACTATGCTCACGTTGACTGTCCAGGACATGCTGACTATGTTAAAAACATGATCACTGGTGCTGCTCAAATGGATGGTGCTATCCTTGTTATTGCTGCAACTGATGGTCCTATGGCTCAAACTAGAGAGCACATCTTACTTGCTAGACAAGTTGGTGTACCTAGAATGGTTGTATTCTTAAACAAATGTGATATGGTTGATGATGAGGAATTATTAGACCTAGTTGAAATGGAAGTAAGAGAATTACTTACTGAATATGGATTTGATGGAGATAATACTCCAATTATTAGAGGTTCTGCTCTTAAAGCTCTTGAAGGAGATCCTAAGTATGTTAAGGCTATTGAAGACTTAATGGATGCTGTTGATGAATGGATTCCAACTCCAGAAAGAGATAATGACAAACCATTCTTAATGTCTATTGAAGACGTATTTACTATTACTGGTAGAGGAACAGTTGTTACTGGTAGAGTTGAAAGAGGACAATTAAAACTTAATGATGAAGTTGAAATCGTTGGATTAAAACCTACTAAAAAGACAGTTGTTACTGGTATTGAAATGTTTAGAAAACAACTTGATTTCGCTGAAGCTGGAGATAATGCTGGTGTATTATTAAGAGGTGTTGATAGAAGTGAAGTTGAAAGAGGACAAGTTCTTGCTAAACCTGGATCAGTTCATCCACATAAGAAATTTAAAGCACAAGTTTATGTACTTTCTAAAGAAGAAGGTGGAAGACATACTCCATTCTTTACAAACTACAGACCTCAATTCTATTTCAGAACTACAGATGTTACTGGTGTAGTTACATTACCAGAAGGAACTGAAATGGTTATGCCTGGTGATAACGTTACTATGACAGTTGAATTAATTGCTCCAATCGCAGTTGAAAATGGTACTAAATTCTCTATTAGAGAAGGTGGACACACTGTTGGTGCTGGATCAGTTACTGAAATTATTGAATAATTGAATTAAGGATACTCGAATGAGTATCTTTTTTTTTGACTTTATTTAGTTATTTTGTTATAATATTATGATGAAAAAGAGGAGGTATTGTATGAAAGTTAAATATACTTTATTACATAATGATAAGAATACTAAAGCTAGATATGGTACTCTTGAGACTAATTATGGTAAGTTTGAAACTCCTATGTTTATGCCAGTTGGAACACAGGCTACTGTTAAAACTTTAGATACGTCAGAACTTAAGGAAATTGGATCTGCGGTAATTTTGTCTAATACTTATCATTTATGGCTTAGACCGGGTGCTGATATTGTTAAAAAGGCTGGAGGATTACATAAATTTATGAACTATGATGGTCCTATATTAACTGATAGTGGTGGCTTTCAAGTATTTAGTTTGGCTAAGAAGAAAGATATTAGTGAAGAGGGAGTTATTTTTAAGAGTCATTTGAATGGTGAAAAGTTATTTTTGACTCCGGAAAAAAGTATTGAAATTCAGAATAAATTAGATAGTGATATTGCTATGAGTTTTGATGAATGTCCTCCTTATCCTGCTACTTATGAATATATGAAGAATAGTGTTGAAAGAACTCTTAGATGGGCTAAGAGGGGTAAAGATGTTTTTGATAATCCTAATCAAAGTTTATTTGGTATTGTTCAAGGTGGAGAATTTGAAGATTTAAGAGAATGGTCTTGTAAGGAGACGGTTAAGCTTGGTTTTGATGGTTATTCTATAGGTGGTACTTCAGTTGGTGAAGACAAGCCTACGATGTATAAGATGATTGAATATGGTATTAAGTATTTACCTGATAATAAACCTAGATATTTAATGGGTGTAGGAGAACCTACTGATTTGTTTGAGGGAGTAGAAAGAGGCGTTGATATGTTTGATTGTGTTCTTCCTACTAGACTTGCTAGACATGGACATGCTTTTACTAAATATGGTAAGATTAATTTGAAAAATGCTAAATATAAAGAAGATTTTACACCAGTAGATAGTGATTGTGATTGTAAATGTTGTAAGAATTATACTAAAGCTTATATTAGACATTTATTAGTGGCTAATGAAACTTTAGGTCAAAGACTTTTATCTATTCATAATTTGAGATTTTTAATTAGAATAATGGAGAATATTAGAGAGGCTATTAAGGAAGATAGATTTTTAGAATTAAAAGGGGAGTTTTATAAGTGTTATAAGGGTGATAATAATGAAAAATAATGAGTGTTTTGTTAAATTGATACCTATGAATAATATTGGTTTTCTTGATTTAAGAAAACTTGCTAAGAATTGTTATGAAAATGGTAATTTATTTATTTCTGGTAAAGATTTTTCAGTGTTTAATTTTTGCTTTTCTGATGGTATTAATGTATGTGCTATAGAGAAAGATGATAGATTGTATGAAAAGATGACTAATAGGGAAATATCTTTAAATGGTATTGATAGTATTAAAGATGGCTTTATTGCTATTAAAAGTATTCCTTTAGAGGTTAGCAATGATGATAAGGGTATTATTACTTTCTTTGATATGTGTAAAAATAGAAGAAATAAGATTGAATGTCATGTTAAAGAATATGTTTTTGATGTTATGAGTAATGATTCTCTTATTATTAAGTATATGAATGATGTATTAGATGGGGATAAGAATGTTTCTTTTAGAAGAATATATATTTATAATAAGGAATTAAGGATATTTAAAAGTTATATTATGCCTTTAAAGAGAATTGATAATATAGATAAGCTTGTATATAAAGATATTACTTTTGGTTATGAATTTGATAAGGATAATGAATATATATTTGTTTCTGATATGAATATTATACCTGATATTAATGATTTTGATATTATATCTGGTGTATATGATTTTATTAATGATAGGGATTGTGTTTGCAGAGAATTTGATGATGTTCTTGGTACTAAGAATAATAAGGTTAGAATATATAATAAGTAATATAAATATTTATTTTTGATGGATTTAGAGGTGGATATAGTGAAAAATAAGAAGATTAATGTTCAAAAAGCAATTAAAATGACTTATAAGGAAAATAAGAGAAGTTCTTTGGTTATTTATTTGGTTTTGAGATTTTTGGTTATTATATGTATGATATTACAAATATTAAGAGGGGATTTGAATAATGCTTTATTATGTTTGTTGTCTCTTATATTATTATTTGCTCCTTTATTTATTCAAAATAAGTTTGAGATTACTTTGCCTAATGATTTAGAAATTGCTATTTATTTATTTATTTTTTCTGCTGAAATATTAGGGGAAATTGATAATTTTTTTGGTATAATTCCTTATTGGGATATTATATTACATACTATTAATGGTTTTTTAGCTACTGCAGTTGGTTTTTCTTTAGTTGATTTATTAAATAAAAATAGTAAGAATATTAATTTGTCACCATTTTATTTGTGTTTGGTTGCTTTTTGTTTTTCTATGACTATTGGTGTGTTATGGGAATTTTTTGAATATAGTTGTGATAAGTTTTTAAATGTTGATATGCAAAAGGATACGGTTATACAGAAGATTTCTTCGGTTGCTTTGAATCCTGATGGTGAGAATAAGGCTGTTGTGGTTGATGATATTGGTAAAACTATTATTTATGATACTAATGGTGATGTGCTTCAGGTAATTGATAATGGTTATTTAGATATTGGTTTAAATGATACGATTGAAGATTTATTTGTTAATTTTATTGGTGCTATTGTATTTAGTTGTTTTGCTTTTTTTGATTTGAAACATAATAAAAATAATTCTTTTATTAATAGATTTGTTCCTACTAAGGGTAATAATAAGCTTATTAAATCTATTTAATTTGTTATATTATGGTGAATGAGCGTAATGCTGTATTATATATAGATACTTAAAATAAAGTTGATTTTAAATATGGAAATATAGATGAAATATTAAGTTTTTTTATAATAAAACTTATTCTCCATTGTCTGTTTATTTTGAATTAACTAATTGTTGTAATTTTAATTGTCCTTTTTGCTATATAAATATACCAAATTGAGAAATAATATTTTAGATTATAAAAAGGAGACTAAATTAAATATGAAAAATAAATACGATACTAAAGAATTAGAATGTGAAAGATTGGTTTTAAAAAAAGGTACTAGTGAAGATTGCATTAAAGTATATGAATATGATATGTTAAAGTGTAGGGGAGTAGGAGGTATTAATGTATTAGAAAAGTCTTTAAACAAAATAGATTTTATTGGTAGTGATAGTGAGAAATATTATGATGAATGTATTAAGAATAGGATGTATGATTGGTATGTTTATTTAAAAGACGGTACTCCTATTGGAAATGTAGTAGCGGACAGAGAAGATAATAGTATTAATTCAATAGAGTTATCTTTTAATATGCATCCTAACTATTGGAGAAAAGGGTATATGACTGAAGCGGTTAAGTGTATTATTAATTATTTATTAGATAATTATTATGATAATATTATTATTGGTTATGATACTGGTAATGTTAGGAGTAAGTCATTTATAGAAAAACTGGGTTTTAATTATTATAAAACTATTAAGAATGTTTATGAAAAAAATGGTATTATGATTGATACTACTTTGTTAATTATGAATAAAAATGATTGGAATTTATAATGTCTCAATACTTTTTATTTTGTAATATATTTTTAATAAGCTTATTAAATCTATTTAATTTGTTATTATGATAGACTTTTTTATATAAATTTGATACAATTATTATTGTAAGGAAAGTGATGGTATGTATTGTATTAATTGTGGTAATAAATTAGATAAGTGGGCTATGTATTGTCCTAAATGTGGTGTTTATACTGATAATTATATTAAAAGTATGAGGGATAAGCCTAGTTTTATATTGGAATTTTTTTCTTTCTTTTTTCCTTTGTTTGGGTTTATTATATATTGGGCTTTGCATAATAATAAACCTAATAGGGCTGATTTATGTCTTAGATATGCAGTGTTTGGGATTTTTATGAATATTCTTATAGGTATAATTAATTTTATTGGAACTACTATTAATGGCTGAAGTATTGTATTTTTATTGAATTTATGTTAGAATATTAGTTGTAAAAAAAAGGAGATTTTATGGAAGATATTATTTTGAATACTGAAGAGAAGATGATGTTATCGATTGAGGCATTAGAAAATAGATTTTTAAATGTTAGAGCTGGTAGAGCTAATCCTAGTATGCTTGATGGGGTTATGGTAGAGTATTATGGTACTCCTACTCCTATTAAGAGTTTAGCAAATATCTCTGTACCGGAGGCTAGGCAATTATCTATTAAACCTTTTGATAGATCTTGTTTGAGTGCTATTGAGAAGGCTATTTTTGAGGCTAATTTAGGCGTTACTCCTAATAATAATGGAGAGGTTATATTTATTGTTATTCCTCCTCTTACTGAGGATAGAAGACGTGAACTTGTTAAACAGGTTAAACAAATTGCTGAAGAGGGTAAGATTGCTCTTAGAAATATTAGGCAGGATGCTAATAAGGCACTTGAAAACTTAGAGTTACCTGAAGATGAAGAAAAAAGGGGTAATGAAAAGGTACAAGAGTTGATTAATGAATATAATAAAATTATTGATGAGAAATTAAAGGAAAAAGAAAAAGATTTAATGACTATATAGTTATGTGGGGTGTTTGGTTATGAAGAAGGTTTTTATTCCTTCAATGGATGATTTATATAAAATGCAGGATATGCATATAAATATATTACCATATTTATATGCTAAGGCTATTGAAAGATTATGTATTGAGTATAATAATTATCCTAAGATGGGGAGTATACTAAGAAATGAATATAAATATTTACGTGAAGATCCAGTTATTGCTAAGGCTATATGTATGATGTATCCTAGTGAGATTATGTATTCTGATATTGTTAAATATGATGCTGGTTTAGCTATGAAATTAATTAGTGAACCTAAGAATAATGATATTTATAGATTGGATAATATTTCTTATTTTGGTAATAATTTGGATAGTAATTTATTAATTCAAAAAGAAGTTATAAGAATATTATATAATGAGATTTATAGTAATCCTAAGTATCGTTTTGAGTATAAGAATAGTAATATTTTAGATGATATTTTTATGGGAAGATTTAATACAACATTATTTTTAGATGATATTACTAAAAAGCAGCTTGGTTATATTGAACCATATTATGGTTTAGATAGTGATATGTTATCTAATATGATGGAACGTTATGTGAATAGATATGGTATTGATTATACGTCTAATAATAATGATATATTAACTAATCAAACTATAGAGGTTAAAAGATTATTTAGATGTATTGATAGAAAATAAGACGATGATAAGGAAATAGTAATATTAAAGATGCTTTATAGAGAGTTAAGAATGGTGGAAGCTTGACATGATATTTAATATGAATTCACCCTTTAGTTTTAACCGTTTATCTGGTTATAGATTTGAGTGTATAACAATTGTTATAAAGAAAGGTGGTACCACGGATATTATTCGTCCTTTTATGGTACTATCTTTTTATTTTTAGGAGGAATATGGGATATAATATTGATTATTTACTTAGATATGTATCTATGGATACATATAATAAAATTATAAATAGTAATAATGATTATGTATTAGGATTACTTAGTGATAATTATATTGATGTTAATCTTAATATTAAATATTTAATTAAATATGGGGTATCTAATATAGATAAGATTGTTTATAATAATATTAATGATTTTATTGTTAGTCATAGTGAATTTATTAATGTTATTAAGAATTATGAGAAGAGTTTATCTAAAGATGAAATTATAATGTTATATGAAAATAAATAGGAGGATATGATGAATAAGATTGATGATGTTAAAAAATTAATTGAAGAGAAGTTAATTGGTATTAATAGTATGGAAGAATTAAATGCTATTAAGAGTGAGTTTTTGGGTAAGAAGGGATTTATTACTGAACTTCAGGGTTTGATTAAAGAAGTAGAAAATGATAAGAAAAAGGAATTTGGTATGAAATTAAATGAGGTTAAATCTTTATTTAATTCTAAGTATGAAGAAATTAAAAGTAAAATAGAAGAGGATATTATTAATAAGAGATTGGAAGAAGAGGCTATTGATGTTACTCTTCCTAGTGATGGTATTTGTACTGGTTCTTTACATCCTTTTAATAGAATTATTGAAGAAGTAGAGGATTTGTTTGTTTCTATGGGATATGATGTGGTTGATGGTCCTGAACTTGAGACTGATGAGTATTGTTTTAAGAGGCTTAATGTTCCGGAGGGACATCCCGCTAGGGATATGCAAGATACTTTTTATATTACTAATGAGTATTTACTTAGAACACAGACTAGTTCTAGTCAGGCTCATACTATGGAAGATAGTATTTCTAAAGAACCTATTAGAATGATATGTCCTGGTAAGGTATATAGAAGAGATGATGATGCTACGCATTCTCATCAATTTGGACAGGTTGAAGGACTTGTAGTTGATAAGGATATTTCTCTTGCTGATCTTAAGGGAACACTTGAAATATTTGCTAAGAAATTAATAGGAGAGAATACTAAAGTAAGATTTAGACCTAGTTACTTTCCCTTTACTGAGCCTAGTGTTGAGGTTGATTTATCATGCTTTAAATGTGGTGGTAAGGGATGTAATTTATGTAAGGGTACTGGCTTTATTGAGGTATTAGGGGCTGGTATGGTTCATCCTGATGTACTTAGAATGGGTGGTTATGATCCTAAGGTATATACTGGGTTTGCTTTTGGTACTGGTCTTGATAGGCTTGCTATGTTTAAATATAATATTCCTGATATTAGGTATTTATATACTAATGATATTAGAATGCTTAAACAATTTGATAGAAAGGATGAGGAATAATGTTATTAAGTAGAAAGTTTGTAAGTGATTATATTGATTTGCCTAAAGATGAGAATATTCATGATATTGCTGAAAAGATGACTAGTATAGGTAATGAATATGATTATGAAGGTAAGTTAATACCTTGTAGTGGTTTGGTTATTGGTAAGATTATTGAGTGTGAGATGCATCCTGATTCTACTAAATTACATATATGTAAGGTTGATGTTGGTGATAAGTTACTTCAGATTGTATGTGGAGCCCCTAACGCTAGATGTGGTATTAAGGTAATAGTAGCAATGGATGGGGCAACTCTTCCTGGTAAAACTATTAGGAAATCTCTTTTAGCTGGATATGAGAGTAATGGTATGTTATGTTCTTTAGGAGAACTTGGACTTGATCATAAGTATTTAAAACAAAGTGATTTGGATGGTATTTGTGAACTTGATAATGATGCTCCTATTGGGGATGATCCTATTAAGTATTTGAAACTTGATGATGAAGTTATTGATTTTGAACTTACGTCTAATAGGGGTGATTTACTTAGTATATTAGGTATGGCATATGAACTTGGTGCTATATATAATACTAAGGTTAAAGATATTGATTTATCTTATAAAGAGAATAATAATAATATTAAAGATTTATTATCTTTGAATGTTAAAACTAATGAATGCTCTTTATTCTTAGTTAAAAAGGCTATTAATGTTACTATTGGTGAGAGTCCTGATTTTATTAAGAATAGGCTTATTGCTTCTGGTATTAGACCTATTAATAATGTTGTAGATATTTCTAATTATGTAATGCTTGAAACTGGACAACCGCTTCATTTTTATGATGCTGATAAGCTTGGTAGTTCTATTGGGGTAAGAATGGCAAATAATGATGAGGAAATAACTACTTTAGATGGTGAAAAGAGAATTCTTAATGATAATGATTTGGTTATTATTAATGATATGAATACTCCTATTGGATTAGCGGGAGTTATGGGTGGTTTATCTACTGAAGTAGAGAGTGATACTAAGAATATAGTAATAGAGAGTGCTATATTTAATCCGACATTAATTAGAAAGACTTCAAAGAAGATACTTAGAAGTGAAGCTTCTAATAGATTTGAAAAGGGTCTTGATCCTAATAGAACTTATATGGCTATTGAAAGAAGTATGCATTTACTTGAGAAATATGCTGGTGCTACTATTATTGGGGGATTATTAGAATATAAGGATATAGATATTAATGATAAGGAAATAACTATTACTTATGATAAGATTAATAAAGTACTTGGTACTGATTTGGATAAAGATACAATACTTGATACTTTAGATAGATTAGAATTTACTTATATAACTAATAAAGAAGAAGTAACTATTAGAGTTCCTTCTAGAAGAATTGACGTTAATATCGAAGAGGATATTATTGAAGAAGTTGGAAGGATATATGGTATTGATAATATTCAAGGTAGAAACATGAATCTTTCGGTAAGAAGTGGTCATGTAGATAAAACTAATAGAAGTATTAGACATTTGCTTTGTGATTTAGGACTTAATGAGACTCTTACTTATACTCTTATTAAAGAAGATGATGTATATAAATATACTACTGATAGTTTTGATATGGTTAAGATATTGGATCCTATGACTTTAGATAGATGTACTTTAAGATATAGTCTTATTCCTTCACTTTTATCTGTATATGATTATAATATTAAAAGGGGTATTACTGATATTAATTTATTTGAAATAGGTAAGGGCTTTTATAATAAGAATAATATATATGGGGAAGAAGAGAGATTATCTATTCTTATGAGTGGTAATTATTATCATACTTTGGGTAATATTAGGAAAGTAGATTTTTATGTTATTAAGGGAATAGTAGAAAGATTACTTAATTATTTAGGCTATAATGGTAGATATTATTTTAAAGTAATGGATCTTCCTAGTGAATTACATCCTGGTGTTAGTGCTTCTATATATATTGATAATAAAAAAATAGGAATTATTGGTAAGATACATCCTAATGTGACAAAAGATAATATTTTTGTTAGTGAGATTAATTTATCATTACTTAAGAGTATTAGAACTTCTAAAATGAAATATAAAGAGATTAGTAAATATCCTTCTATATCTAAAGATGTTGCTTTCTTACTTAGAGATGATATTACTTCAGAAGAAGTAATTAAAGCTATTAAGAAAGCTGGAGGTAGATTACTTACTAAGATAGAGGTATTTGATTTATACAAAGGTATAGGTACTCCTGAAAATATGAAATCTTTAGCATTTAAGTTATATTTTGAAGATCCTAATAAGACTTTGACTTTAGATGAGGTTATGCCTATATTTGAAAAGATTATTACTGAGATTGAAAAGAAATATAATGCTAGTGTAAGAAGTAGTTAAGTCTGCTTCTTTTTATTGACACAGATAGTTATTAATGATAAAATTATAATGTAATATAAAGTAGGTGACATTATGAGTACTAAGAAAAATATTAAGGAAATAATGAGTAAAAGATATATTCAAATAGGTATATTGATTGTATTAATATCTTTAGTAGGTTTAATGGGTACTTATGCTTGGTTTACTTGGAAAAGTTCTAGTAATACTAATGTTACTTTATCGATAGGTAATTTAGCTGATGTAACTTTTACTAGTGGTCCAGATATTAATATATCTAATTTAGCTCCTGTATATAATTATACTGATGGAGTAAGTACTACTTTTACTGTAAGAAATGTTAATAGTACTGATACACTATTATATAAAGTAAAATTAGAAATAACTAGTATTGCTAATGAATTAAAAGATGA
>OJMG01000548.1_pt1 | contig 37368 bp, 20 predicted proteins | sample 1597141 | NCBI WGS metagenome assembly OJMG01 (sample SAMEA2452119, study PRJEB22498) | human gut metagenome | biome: human feces; feature: human gut; material: feces | place: Australia | collected 2012 | reverse complement strand
CAAAGCGGAAGTTGCCAAACCTTATTATTATAAAGTATACCTTGCCGAACACGATGTAGTAACCGAAATGACCCCAACCGAACGTGCCGTTCTTTTCCGCTTTACCTTTCCGGAAAATGATCATTCGTACATCGTTGTAGATGCCTTTGACAAAGGGTCATGCATCCGTATTTTACCGGAACAGAACAAAATCATCGGTTACACTACACGTAATAGCGGAGGAGTACCGGAGAATTTTAAAAACTACTTCGTTATCGAATTCGATAAACCGTTTACCTATAAAGCTACTTTTGCGGACAAGGCTCTGAAAGAAAATACGCTTGAACAAACAGCCGACCACACCGGTGCCGTTATCGGTTTCAAAACCCGTAAAGGAGAAATAGTGCATGCCCGTATCGCCTCTTCGTTCATCAGCCCCGACCAGGCCGTACAGAATCTGAAAGAACTCGGAAACGATGATTTCGACACCTTAGTCCAGAAAGGAAAAGATTCCTGGAACAACGTTTTAGGTAAAATAGAAGTAGAAGGCGGTAATCTCGATCAATATCGCACATTCTATTCGTGCCTCTATCGCTCTCTTCTTTTTCCACGCAAATTCTACGAACTGGATATAAACGGAAATCCTGTTCATTACAGCCCATACAACGGACAAGTGCTTCCCGGATACATGTACACCGACACCGGTTTCTGGGACACCTTCCGTTGCCTGTTTCCTTTTCTCAACTTAATGTATCCGTCGGTGAACCAAGAGATGCAGGAAGGTCTCATCAATACCTACAAGGAAAGCGGATTCTTCCCCGAATGGGCAAGCCCCGGACACAGAGGTTGCATGATTGGTAACAACTCGGCATCCGTACTGGTAGATGCCTACTTGAAAGGAGTGAAAGTGGACGATGTAAAAACACTGTACGAAGGGCTTATTCACGGAACAGAGAATGTACATCCGGAAGTTTCTTCTACCGGACGTCTCGGATATGAATATTACAATAAATTGGGTTACGTGCCCTATGATGTAAAAATCAACGAAAATGCTGCCCGCACATTAGAATACGCATACAACGACTGGTGTATCTACCAGCTTGCCAAAGCATTGAACCGCCCGAAAAAAGAGCAAAAGCTCTTTGCACAACGTGCCATGAATTATCGTAATATATTCGACAAGGAATCGAAATTGATGCGCGGACGCAATGAAGACGGACAATTTCAATCTCCATTTTCCCCTTTAAAATGGGGAGATGCTTTCACAGAAGGCAATAGCTGGCACTATTCCTGGTCTGTATTCCATGATCCCCAGGGACTGATTGACCTTATGGGAGGTAAAGCCCCCTTCGTTCAGATGCTCGACTCCGTATTTGCCGTTCCACCTTTATTCGACGACAGCTATTACGGACAAGTAATTCATGAGATCCGCGAAATGACCGTAATGAATATGGGAAATTATGCACACGGCAATCAGCCCATTCAGCACATGATCTATCTGTATAATTATGTCGGACAACCCTGGAAAGCCCAATATTGGTTACGCCAAGTGATGGATCGCATGTATACTCCCGGTCCCGACGGTTATTGCGGTGATGAAGATAACGGTCAAACTTCTGCCTGGTATGTATTCTCTGCATTGGGATTCTACCCGGTATGTCCGGGAACCGATGAATATGTACTTGGAGCCCCTCTGTTCAAAAAAGCGACCCTGCATCTGGAGAATGGTAATAATTTGGTAATAGATGCTCCTGACAATGACGAGAATACCATGTATATAAAATCGCTCCAGTTCAACGGAGATAATTATACCAAGAACTATCTGAAACACGGGGATCTGCTCAAAGGCGGAACCATAAAATGCCATATGAGCCGGACTCCTAATTTACAGAGAGGTATTCAGCCTTCTGATTTCCCCTATTCCTTTTCAACAGAAGAAAAGAAAAAATAATCGAATTTATTCCTTTTTTACTGATTGCATCCAGACCCCAACAGTAAATCCGTTTACTCACTCCCTTCACTTTTTCCAATGTCCGACAAAGGCATGGGATTGTGAAGGGAGTTGTTTATTATCTCCCCTCCCCCCTTTCAGGCAAGAACATTGCATTTATAAGCGAGGATATATATTTTTGCAACATCTCTAAAATGACAATTTATATAGGACTAACAACGGGAAAAGCAAACTTATCGAGGTCTTAAAAATATTGGGCAAATTAACTTGGCATAACAAGAGAAGTTGTCAACTAAATCCCAGTACAGTATAATAATTCGTTTCAACTTATTGGAAAGGAAAGTTTCTTCTACATGGAACTCCTTGTTTCATTAGGTTGGAACTCTTTGTTTCATCAGCTTGAAACTCTTTGTTTCATCCGTATGAAACTTTTTGTTTCTCGGTGTGGAACGAATGGTTTCTCCGGAGGAAACAAAGTTAATATAATGTTTCACCTCATAATCATCTATATAAAAACGCTTTTAAGATAACAAAAAACTGTATTAACACACTCCTTGAACACATAAACAAAATTATTTAAAAAAAACTTCATTTAGCAGTAAGTGTATTTTCATCTATCATTGTTTTATTATCAAAAGGGGAAACAGAAGTATCCTCATACAAATATATTACTAATGTATAACCACTAAATTTTGTTTATGGAAAGCAATCATTCTTTTCGAAGTGCTAAATCACTTCGGGCTTTACTGATTCTTTTGCTTATGGTAATCCCAGTACAATGGGCCGTCGCTCAATTGACACTGAACACCTCTCGCACCACATTAGGAGCAATCATTAAGCAAATTCAGTCTCAATCCGAGTATCAATTCTTTTATGACGATCAATTGTCAACAATCCCCGTTGAGGCCATAAAAGTAGAAAATGCATCATTAGAAGATGTATTAAATCGAATCCTCAAAAATAAAAACATTTCATTTAAGGTAGAAGATAACATTATCTATCTGAAACCTCAAACACCTGCCCAAGATCAACAACCAAAGGTAGGACAACCACGCAAAATAAGCGGGACTATTGTCGATGAAAACGGTGAACCGTTGATTGGTGTAAATGTACTTGTAAAAGGAACAACCAATGGAGTGATCAGCGATTTCGACGGCAATTACACTTTAATGGTCGATGAAGAAAACCCTATCCTCCAGTTTTCATACATAGGCTATACTCCGCAAGAAATAACCGTAAAAGAACAAGCTGTTATCAACCTGAAAATGACATCCGATACACAAGTAATTGATGAAGTCGTAGTAACAGCATTAGGAATCAAACGTGAAAAAAAGATGCTCGGATATTCCGTTCAAGAAATAAAGAGCGACGCATTGAACACGACCGGAGATCCTTCCGTAACCAGTGCATTGCAAGGAAAAGTTGCCGGCTTGCAAATGAACACCTCCAGTACCGGGTTAGGTGGTTCTACTAAAATAACAATCCGTGGTAATTCTTCTTTAACAGACAACAACCAACCATTATGGATCGTAGACGGTGTACCTTTCACAGATAACCAGACATCCGAAGCTTCCGCTTACGGAGGATACGATCGCGGAGGTACGTCTTTCGATATTAATCCTGAAGACATTGAATCAATTTCCGTATTAAAAGGACCGAATGCAGCTGCCCTATACGGATCACGTGCCGGTAATGGTGTAATTCTTGTTACAACTAAAAAAGGCAGTAAAAAAGACGGATTTGGTGTAACCTACAACGGTAGTTTCACTTGGAGCCAAGTAACCGGTACATTGAAAATGCAAGATAAATATGGTCAAGGAAGCAGAGGGGAGTTGGTATATAAGCCTAAAGAAGGTACTCAAGAGGTAGCAAAACCGACTGTTCCTAACGATAACGAGCACCAAGATGAATGGAATGCATATAATGAATATATTGCTAACAGAACCTTGAGCGGTGAACTTGCTTATGGTCCCGAACTCGACGGTCGCATGGAACGTACCTGGAATGGAGAACTAATCCCCTATTCATATTATGGCAATAAATTGAAAGATTATTTCGACACAGGTTTCTCACAATTCCATAGTGTGTCAGTAGGTAGTTCTACCGAAAAATCCCATTTTAGGGCATCATTCGGATTTAATGGCAATGATGGTTTATTCAAAGACGAGACTTTGGAAAAAATCACAGCGGATATCAACGCGGGAGCAGAAGTTAACAAATATCTATCAATAGATGGTAAAATATCGCTTTCACGTATGTCTGCCAAAAATCGTCCACTGACAGGACTCAACGGTGAAGTGGCACAACTACTCCTCATTCCGGGTAACATCCGCTTGTCCGATTTACAGAATTATACAACCACAGAACGTTTACACGAAAACTGGTTTGGTCCCAATCAACATTATTCCAATCCTTACTATGTGCGTCACCGTTATCAAAACTCCGATGAACGTTGGAGGGCATTCGGTTATTACGCAGCCAAACTGAACCTGACAGACTGGATGAAATTTTCTGCTAAATATGCATTCGATTACTATCGTACCAGACTACAGACCAGCGACTTAAGCTTGGGTGATCAGGCCATCGCCGGAAACGGAGAAAGTTGGCAGGAAAAACTTACTACGGACAATATGAGCAGAGGAGAAGAAAATCATTTTGAGCACAACATCGAATTCATGTTTACAGGAGATAAAGCATTCGGTGAAAAATTCCGTCTCGGCTACAATGTGGGTAGTAATATCATGTATCAGCAATTTGAAACTCTGACAGTAGGAGTCAAAAATATGTTAGATAAAAACAACTGGTTATTCAATACAGCCGAAAGATTGGACAATGCAACAGACAAGGGACATGAAAGAGCCATGTATTCCGTATTCGGATCATTACAACTTGCTTACAACGAATATCTGTCATTAGACTTAACTGCACGTAATGACTGGTCTTCTACTCTGCCCCAACAAAACAATTCTTTCTTTTATCCTTCTGCCAGCTTAAGTTTTGTTATTTCAGACTTTGTCCGCTCTTTAGACAAAAATTTGCCTACATGGCTGACTTTTGCCAAACTCCGCTTATCCGCAGCCCAAGTCGGTAAAGATCCCGAACCGTATAACTTATGGAATACAAGAAAGTTCGAATTCCAAAACGGAACCCGCGTTCCTATTGTTGAAACTATTAAAAAGAACAGTAATCTCAAACCGGAAATCAAAACGTCCTACGAAATGGGATTGGATATGAAATTCCTCAATAACCGGTTAGGATTCGACTTCACTTATTACTATAGTTCAACCAAAAATCAGGCAATGCTGGTGGATGCTTCCTCACCATGGAGCCAACAATGGGTAAATGCCGGAAAAATCAGTAATAAAGGTGTGGAAATGATGATCTATTCTACTCCTGTGCAGACAAAAGATTTCCGATTCGATCTGGGCGTAAATCTTGCTAAAAATATTTCCACTGTAGACGAATTGGCCAATGGCGTAAATCATATTTATTTTAGCGGTGATCCTAACATGCCGGTAAAGGTAGGAGCAGTACCGGGAGGAAAATTAGGAAACATCTATGCCAATAATCTCATGAAACGCGATGCCCAAGGCAACGTTGTCGTAGGAAGCGATGGCCTTCCTATACCGGAAACCGGTAATGGTAATCTGGAACAATACATATTGGATCATCCTATAGGAAATATCGAGCCCAATCTGCTAATGTCTGTTACCCCTTCTTTCTCATATAAAGGCTTCACGTTATCAGCGATGTTCGATATGAAATTCGGCGGAGATATTGTCTGTGTATCTGAAGGTATGGCTACCGCTGTTGGTACTGCCAAGCGTACTGAATACCGTGGAGAATATAAAGAGATTAACGGAGTGAAAGACTATTATATGGTAGTGCCCGGAGTAAAAGAAGATGGAAGTCTGAATGACATCCCCGTCAGTGCACAAACCTATTACTCCACCATCGGTTTATACAAATCAGCCAAAGGATATGCCGAAGAGTTTGTATACGATGCTTCCTATATCAAATTAAAGGAATTATCCATCGGATACAATTTTCCCTCAAGAATTCTGAAAAAAACTCCGTTCACAGCTTTGAAATTATCATTTGTAGGACGTAACCTCTGCTTTCTGCTTAAACACACACCAGGAAATCCAGACGGAGGCTATGATACAACGATGTTCTCACAAGCACTTGACTATGCTGCTGTGCCTTATACACGCACATTCGGTTTTTCAATTAATGTAGGATTTTAATAAGTAAGATAACCATGTTTATATATAATAAATCAATCATATTCAAGACGCTACTCGCTTCTATGACTTTGTTCTTGGCAACTTCCTGTTATGACTTGGACGAAATGAATAAGAATCCATATGAGTTACCGGATAATTCCGTCAGTGGCGGTGATACAGATACAGGTGACGATGGTACCAAATATAACGATCTTAATCTTAATTTCGAGGTGACCAAAGAAGATTCTGCGGCATACAAAATAGATTTAATGGCTGCCAGTTCTACTTTCCGCAATTTCTTATACGAAGGATATTATGCGGAATATCAGATTACCACCAACTTGAGCCATGATATTTACGCCGGCTATGTAGCAAACAACCAGCCCAAACATGCCAAATCAAGCCCGGATTACAAATACGCTGATGGCTGGTCGGGAAAACGTTGGAGTGAGTTTTACCAGAAAAGAAGTGCCGAATACCGAACGTTACTAAGATCTTTCAAGTTCAATGAAACTCCGGAAAGATATACCAATATGTTCTATATTACACGTATTTATTATGCGTTCTTAGCTTTGGCCAATACTGATACATATGGTGATATGCCATTCAAAGAATACGTACAAGCGCGTATTCCTGAAACAAACAACGTAAAATATGAAACGCAGCAAGAAGTATACGATGCGATGTTCCGTATTCTGGAGCAAGCCGTAGACAGCATTGATCCTGAAGATGTATCACAGTTCTCCATTACAAAAGATGATATCTGCTATTTCGGAGATACTTACAAATGGTTGCGTTTTGCCAATACACTCCGCTTGCGAATGGCCTTACGCATATCCAATATAGATCCGGAACGTGCACAAAAAGAAGGAGAAGCTGCATTGAACAATCAATACGGATTAATGCTAAGCAATGAAGATAATATGTGTACAGTACCCAAATATGCACCTATAGATATGGGAGGTACCGATGACGGAGGTAATGAGAATGCACTTGCCATGTGTAGTGTAGCCTATAACGGCGAAAGTGTAATGTCATGGGATATGGAACAATTTTATCGTAATCTCAGTACCGGCGGTGAAGAGTATCAGATAAAAGAAGGGCGAAACGGTTATATCACCAAAATCATAGACCCACGTTGCCTGGTATCCTGGTACAGAAGCAAAATGACTACCAACGGTATTGCCACCGGCGAAGAAAGCTTACGTGAAGATTTTGTAGGTTGCAAGCGTGGTGCTCAAGAACCGGATATATCCATGTCTCCGCTTAATTATAGCATCACTCGTACACAACCCCATGGTATAAAAGACCTAAATCCAAAATATTGGTTTAACTACGCCCGTCCGACAGTATGGTTAGGTTATGCAGAATCTTTATTCTTGAAATCAGAAGCAGCATTAAGAGGATGGAATGGCGCCGATCTGACCATGGGAGTAGAAGACTATTTCCGTGCCGGTATTCAAGCCTCTATGGATTATTACATGATAGATCCAAACTTTACAACCTCTTATATTAACGGTTTAAAAATATATTCGGAAGGAAACAACCCCTTCAGCGGAGGTGACAAAGAAGCCATGTTGGAACAGATCATTACACAAAAATGGCTGGCCGTATTCCCTAATGGTAACGAAGGATGGGCAGAATTCAGACGAACCGACTATCCGGCATTGCAAAATCAATTGACCAACGAATCAGGCGGTGATGTACCACAAGGAAAAACGATCAAACGCCTATTATATCCAAACAGTGAAGCTTCCAATCAATATTTCGTAGAGAATGCGGATCTGAAAGCGAAAAACACACAAGGCACACGCCTGTGGTGGGACATAGCCGATACTAACGATTCAAATGGTAATCGCCTAAAGCCCAACAACTTTCATTCAGCAATAACCAATAAATTATTACAGTAAGAATAAAAAACGGTAGAAACAATTCATTATAGTTGTTTCTACCAAATCAAACCTATTAAATTTTATTATCATGAATCTAAAAAAGCTACTTGGACTAATGTTGTTTGCCTCTATTTTTGCAGGCAATGTACACGCGCAGCAGCCTTATGGTGCTTGTTGGCACCCAGAGGATATCAAAAACTGGTCTCCGGAAACAGACCCGGATGCAAAATTCAATCGTAGTACCGTAAAATACGCAAAAAGATTTAAAGAGCCAGAGCTGATTAAAGCCAATCAATTCCAGTTCTATGAAGGGCAGGTTTGTAACTCTACCATTTTGTATCATACTTGTAGTCTATGCCCAGCTCAAGGTGCAAACAATTTTACCGGTTATCAACCTACTTATTGGCAATACATGGACAAAGTTGTATATTGGGCAGGATCTGCTTCGGAAGGTATTATTATTCCTCCTCCCGCACCCTCTATCGATGCCGCTCACATGAATGGTGTAAAGATGTTGGGACAAGTTTTCTTCCCGCCTTCTGCATTTGGAGGTACACAAGAATGGGTGCGCCAGATGTTAACTGTTGAAAACGGCAAATATATCTATGCTATCAAACTGTATGAAATAGCTAAATATATGGGATTTGACGGATGGTTCATCAATGAGGAAACCGGAGGTGGAAGTACAAGCGAATGGGTAGCATTCGTCAAAGAATTCAACAAAATAGCAGATGAAAACGGTGATACCCAAATGGAAATCCAATGGTACAATGCCAGTGGTTATCCAAATACATCAATCTTGAATGCACACCCTAACACCTCGCAATTCTTGGAATACGGTTCGGTAGGAGATTATCGCAGTTATGCCAGCCAATTAAACTGTACAGAAGAAGAAGTGATGCAGAAAATCTACAGTGGTGTACAATGTGTAAACTCCGGACTAACCGGTTATGGTAGTGCCATGCGTACGGTATACAAAGAAACGGAGCATGTAGGTTCTCTCGATTTATTCTGTCCGGAAGAACGCGTATGGAAAGACAATGTGAAAGATATTCTGGACACTCAGAACAACTGTGGTGAAAAAGCATACGCTGCAATAGAAAAAACATTCCAAAACGAAGAAACCATGTGGGTAAACCGTGCAGGCGATCCGACAGATGTAAGCGAGCGAAACAGTTGGCCCGGTTTCTCCGGATGTATTTTGGAACGTTCCGTCATCACTTCTATGCCGTTTGTCACTTCTTTCAGCACGGGTGTAGGTAAACACCGTTTTGTCAACGGCGAAAAGATGAATACACAAGACTGGTATCATAGCGGTGTTCAAAGTATCATGCCGACATGGCGTTGGTGGATCGAAAATAAAGGAAACTTAAAAGCAAAAATAAACTGGGATGACGCTTATAATTTTGGTACCAGTATCAAAATCTCCGGTACACTAACTCAAGGTGATCACCTCACACGCCTATACAAGACCATGATTCCGGTAGAAAATGGCGGTAAGTTCCGTCTGGTTTATAAAACCAACACAGAAAACTCTATCGAAGTGAAACTCGGAACTGAAAGTAAAACAGATGGCGCTTGGATCACTTTAGGCAATCCGACCATTACTGACCAAAACGGATGGAAAGTAGCCGAATATGATCTGTCAGCATTGAAAGGAAAAACAGTTTATATTATAGCACTAAACTTTAAAGCTACTTCGGAAGTGGCTGCATACGAAGCTTTATTAGGCGAGCTGGCAATGTTGCCTGCCAACTATGCACCAGTAGCCCCAACCGTCACTAATTTGAATACTACAAGTGTTTTAGGTGAAGAAAAAGGAGATATCCGTTTAACTTGGGACTTTACAACAAACGAAGATTTCGAACATTTTGACATTTATACCGAATTAGCAGATGGCAGTAAAAAACTTGTCGGACAAACTCGTGGCGAAGCTTTTTACATCCCGACATTCGAAAGGAACGGTAACGATGCATATGTAAACATCGCCGTAGTACCGGTATTAAAAGATATGAGCGAAGGTGCTGCAAACAAATTGAAAGTAGAATATCCTAAAGCAACAGCCCCTAAGATTTCATTCAAGTTAAGCAAAAGTTATGCAGTTGTAGGTGAAGAAGTAACCATTACAGCCAAAGGTACAGGCAATCCAAGCGCATACGAATGGGTACTGCCTTCGTCATTGCAGCTTACCGCCGGCAATCTTACTGATGCCACTATTACCGTAAAATGTCTGGCTGCCGGAAAACAAAAAGTTACAGTAAAAGCTACCAATGTAATCGGTACGTCCGAAACGACCAGTGAAGTGGTTGATGTTATGGAAGAAGCCGAAATTGGTGAAGTAAAGAATGTCGCACTGAAAAAAACAATCTTAGATTTCAGCGGTTCAACCAATAATAATGAAACTCCCAAGAACATCATCGATGGGGTAACACGGCCAGGTTCAACCAGCCAAAAATGGTGTAATATCAGTTCCGACCATTGGACTGTTATCGATTTAGAAGGAGCTTATAGAATATATGGATTCAAAATATACGATTGTAACTCCGGTCCGGAAACAGGCCAGAATATTAACAGTTACCGAATCTACGTCAGCAACGATGCTAAAAACTGGGAACTTCTGGTAGATGAAACCGGACGTGAAAAAGATGATGTAAAATCCGATTTTATTGCTCCGGTCAAAGCACGTTACATCAAACTTAATCCATACTCTGAATCAGGTATGACTATCCGTATATGGGAATTCGAAGTATATGGTAAGGATGACAATAACATGACTGTGGAATTACCTGCCACAATGAATATCAATGCAGGAAAAACCGCAACTCTTGTTGTTAATTACAATCTGAACGGAGATGAAAGAGCAGAACAATTCACATGTACGGCAATTCCATCAAATGCTTTTGTAACGATTGGTGAGATAACAGAAGATACAGAAAAAGGCGTCTTCAATATTCCTGTAACAGGAGCGAATGCAATAGGTGGTTCACAAATCAAAGTAACCGTAAATAATGGCGGTGCTTATAAAGAAAGAACAGTAACAGTGACCATCGATTCTGAAAAAGCCCCTAATATATTATCCGGTATGACGGCCCAACTTCGTCAATATAAATCCGACTATTCGTTTGAAGCAGAGTATGATGAATACACGACGGTTGATTTAACAGACGGAAATACCGGCAAAGAAGGCTTGATGGTAATTGAGAATCCATCTTCACACAAAGATGACTTCTGGGCTATATTTGAAGCGACTGAAACATGGAAACTTTCTAAGATAAAAGTATATATCCCCGATAATAATCAAGGTGAGAATGACAATGGCAATAAAGGTTCAGTAAATAATGAAATCAGCTTTAGAATAAGTAATGACGCCAAATCCTGGACTACCCTCAAAACTTTCTCTGACTTACAGGAAGTTTCTGAACTGGAATACATCCTTCCTGAATATAAAGAATGCAAATATTTGGCCATCGTATGCAACCTAAATGTTTATTTCTATCCATCATTGGCCGAAGTGGAAGCCTACGAACAGTTAGCTGAAGCCATTCCGGTAATGGCTCCGGTCACAATCAAATCAGGATTTAATGCAGACGTGGTAGCAGAGGCAAAACCTGCTGTCGATCATAGTACAATGGTTTTGGATGACCAAGGATGGGTTCTTTACAACGAGGATATCCAGAAAGAAGGCAGCTTGCCTAATGATGGTATCTTAACCTCAAATTCCGGTATAAAATACCAACTGGCGGATTACACAGCGCTCAATGCCGCGACTTTGAAAACGACTAATTCTCCTATAACTTTGGAATTTGTATCAGCCCAGCAAGCAGAAGAACTATATTTACTAAGCATTAGTGCAAATGGTACTTCCAAATTAGAAGTAACGGTAAATTATGAAGATGAAAGTACAGATGTACAAACATTCAGTATCGGCGACTGGTGGAGTGCTTCATCCGGACAAGGAGAAGCTTATTATGGTTTAAGCCGTATTATTACTAAAAAGAATGGTTGGGATTTCAATGCCGATGATATTGACGAACGTTTCGAATTCCGTCTATTCGAACAAACTGTTACGGCCGATCCCTCCAAAAAAATAGTATCCATCACATTGAACAGTAAACAAAGCGGTTCATATCCTACAGTATTAGCTGTATCTAAAAAAGGCAAAAACGAATCTGTAGGCGTTGAAGATACTAAATTGAAAGAAAGTACAGTACATGTTTATCCGAATCCTGTAGCTGCTAACGAAACATTATACATAACGACTGATGATGTCCAACAAGTTTCATTAATAGCTTTAGACGGTACAGTACTGATACAACAACCTGTGACTAAGGACATCACGGAAATTCAGATGAACAATATCTCTTCCGGCATGTATCTGCTCATTACAAAAGGTAACAACGGATTAGAATCGGTTAAGGTGATTGTTAAGTAATCATCTTTCAGAGAGATAATAAATCTATAAAACAAGACCTACCTTAGTTCTTTTTTACTAAGGTAGGTTTTCTGCTTTATACAAGCATTATTATTAATTTTTTAATAAATTTGAAGCACAATTCACCACTTACAATGAGTGATTGACCTTTATCATAAAGGTACTTGTAAAACAATATAAACTACAAAAACAGAATGAAAAAAGCCCTTTTTATCTCCATTGCATTTATATGCGTATTGGGTAGTTGTACCCGTCCCCGGCCTACAGAAATCAACTCTCCCGATAATACGATCAAACTTGCTTTCTACCTGAATGACAGCAATCAAATGGCTTACCATATCACTGTTAATGATACCCCATTTATTGCTCCCTCCATTCTCGGTTTCGAAGCCAGAGACGGAATCAACCTATCAGAAGATTTCCACATTACCGGAACAGATTTCGACTCCAAAGATGAAATATGGACACAACCGTGGGGAGAAAATAAATCAATACGCAATCATTATAATGAAATGGCTGTACATCTGACAGACACCAAAGAGACTCTGCTAACCCTTCGATTCAGAGTATTCAATGATGGTATAGGATTTCGCTACGAATACCAGGTGCCCGATGCGGACAGCCTGTTTATCACGGATGAACTGACCTCCTTCAATATTGCACAAGACGGAACATCCTGGTCAATCCCGGCCAGTTTCGACACCTATGAACTGCTATACCGCACACAGCCCATAAGCCAAATAGACAATGCCAACACGCCCATGACATTCAAAACAGGAAATATATATGCCAGTATACACGAAGCGGCACTGACCGACTTCCCCGAAATGACCTTGAAAAATACAGGCAACTGTCTGCTGAAATCGGAACTGGCTCCCTGGCCGGACGGTGTAAAAGCCCGAATCACAGGTGGAACTTTCCAAACTCCCTGGAGGACCATACAAATTGCTCCGAAAGCCGTCGGGCTGATTAATTCGGGATTAATCCTAAACCTGAATGAACCGTGCGTATTGGAGACAACCGACTGGATACGTCCGATGAAATACGTAGGTATCTGGTGGGGCATGCATTTGGGAGTGGAAAGCTGGGTAATCAATGACCGCCACGGCGCAACAACAGAAAATGCCAAAAGATACATCGACTTTGCCGCCGCCAACCACATTGAAGCGGTGATGTTTGAAGGCTGGAATGAAGGATGGGAAAATTGGGGAGGCACACAAAACTTCGATTACACCCGGCCATATGCCGATTTCAACCTGCAAGAAACAGCCCGTTATGCCCGGGAAAAGGGAATAGAGATAATCGGTCATCACGAAACTGGCGGTAATATTCCGAATTACGAGAATCAATTGGACAAAGCCTACCAATGGTATGCAGACTTAGGCATACATTCGGTAAAAACCGGCTACGCCGGAGGGCTCCCTGCCGGACACAATCATCATGGGCAATACAACGTACGCCACTATCGGAACGTAGTAAAAACAGCTGCCAAATATCACACTACCCTCGATGTGCATGAACCGATCAAGGATACCGGTATCCGCCGTACCTATCCGAATATGATGACGCGTGAAGGTGCACGGGGAATGGAGTGGAACGCCTGGAGTACGGGAAATCCGCCCTCCCATCACGAACTGCTGCCATTCACCAGATTACTGAGCGGCCCGATGGATTATACACCGGGAATCTTCGACATCCTGTATGAACGGGCCAAGCACTCACCTTTCCGGAAAAAGTGGAATAGCATGGATAGCAAGGACTGCCGCGTCAATACAACATTAGCCAAGCAGATTGCCAATTGGGTGGTAATCTACTCCCCACTCCAAATGGCTGCGGACATGATAGAAAATTATGAAGGACATCCTGCTTTTCAATTCTTCCGTGATTTCGACGCCGACTGTGACTGGTCGGAAGCTCTGGCTGGAGAACCCGGTGAGTTTGTAGTAATCGTCCGTAAAGCAAAGGACAAATATTTCTTGGGAGCCACAACTAACGAAGAAGCACGTACAACAGATATCAAACTGGATTTCCTTGAAAAAGGAAAGACGTATAAAGCAACAATCTATGCCGACGGAGCAAATGCCGATTGGGAAACCAATCCTACTTCATACGAAATCTTAGAGAAAACGGTGACAACCGATGATACTCTTTCTATCCGCATGGCAAAAGGCGGAGGACAAGCCATTACTTTCATACCGCTTGAAAAATAGTTAAGGAAAAGGGAGATACTGCACACTCGTAAAAGTATCTCCCTTTTCTGTATTTACCATCGCATTCTATATTTGCCACCACCAATCAACAGCACCGCTTCTATCGACAACAGACCACATAGAAATCACCACTATATCCACTGCTCCTTCGGATAATTGACCAAATACAACGTTCGAGTAGCACGAGTGAAAGCCGTATATAACCAACGAAAATAATCGGGTGTCAGATACTCATCCGTCATATATCCCTGATCAAGAAAAACATTTTGCCACTGACCGCCCTGAGCTTTATGACAGGTGACAGCATATGCATATTTCACCTGTAAAGCATTGTAATGCGGGTCAGCCTTCATCTTTTTCATACGATCCCTCTTAACAGGAATATCCGCATAGTCCTCTAACACGCTATAGAACAAACGGTCGTTTTCCGTTTTCGGCAAAGCCGGAGCATCCGAATGAAGTGTATCCAGCAATAAATTGGCCTCCAACTCAAAATCTTCATGGTCGGGAAATGTCAATACGACCTCTGCAAAGCGAAACTCATACAGCTCGCGCGTACGACGAACCCGACGCACCACAGCAATCTCTCCATTTGCAATAAAATCCATTTCCTTGCTTTTTTCCGTCCAATAATAATTATTCTTTGCCACCATCAACATATCACCGGTATTCAGTTCGTCTTCCCGATAGAGAATTTGCGCCCTTATACCTTTATTATATATATTGGCCCGTTTATTGGAACGGCAAACCACAATTGTCTCATCCATGCCGTCCCGCTCATAACAGGCAGTAAGTGTATCGATCAGTTCCTCCCCCGGTACTACCTTTATATCGGCAAATCCGGAAATCCGAATCTTGGGAAGAGAATAACATTCATCTTCCGCAATCAATTCACGAAGACGGGTCGCATTCCATAAAATACCGGAATCCTGTACCTGTCGCACTACCTGTGTCAGATCGACCTCCCGCACTTCCAAACCGTATCCTTTCAAAGCGTCCGTAAAAAGCGCCGGACTCAACTCCTCACCCACCGGCGGAAGCTGAGCCGTATCGCCCATCAATAACAAACGGCATCCCGTACCGGAATAGACAAACTGTATCAAATCATCCAACAACCGTCCTGTACCGAACATTGCCCCAGACAACCCTTCATTGGAAATCATGGAAGCCTCATCTACTATAAATAAAGTATGTGTAGCAAGATTGTCATTTATAGAAAAATTACCGGTCTCATTCGAAAAAGACTGTTGCCGGTATATCTTTTTATGGATAGTAAATGCCGGATGTCCTGCGTAAGCCGAAAACACCTTCGCCGCCCGCCCCGTAGGAGCCAGTAGAACAGACCTTTGCTGCAATTTGTCCATTGTCTTAACCAATGCACCCACCAATGACGTTTTACCGGTTCCGGCATACCCACGCAGCACAAACACTGCGTCATTGCTTTGCGAAAGCAAAAACTCCGAAAGAGATTTTACAGCTATTTCTTGCTCAAAAGTTGGTTGATAAGGAAAATTTTCCTTAATTTGCCTTTCTAAATAGTTATTTATCATTTTTGTACGAGAAAAAAGTTCTCGGAACCATCGAATTTAGATTTATTTATTTTAATTTTGCGATGCGAATATAACAACTAAAAAAAACATATTTATCATGAAAACAGTATTTAATATCGTATTAGGTCTGTGTGCGCTTGCTTTAATCTACATCTGCTACACCAGCATCATGGGGCCTATCAATTTTGAAGAAGCTAAAAAGCAAAGAGATCAAGCTGTTATTGCCCGCCTGATTGACATCCGTAAAGCACAGATGGAATTTCGTAATCTTAACAAAGGTCAATATACGGCAAGCTTTGATACTTTGATTGATTTTGTTAAAAATAAAAAGCTTCCTTTCTTATATAAAGTAGGTGAGTTGACAGACAAGCAGCTGGATGAAGGTATGACTGAGAAAAAAGCAATGAATATCATCAATAAAGCTAAGAAAACCGGTAATTACAGCGAAGTTAAGAAGCTTGGACTGGAAAACTTTAAACGTGATACAATGTGGGTAGCTGTATTGGACACAATCTATCCAAAAGGTTTTAATCCGGATTCTATGAGATACATTCCTTTCGGAGGTGGTGCTCAGTTTGAAATGGCTATCAAAAACGATACAGCTAAATCGGGTGCTCCTATTTTCATGTTCGAAGTAAAAGCTCCATACGATACTTATTTGAGCGGACTCGACAAACAGGAAATTATCAACCTGAAAGACTTAGATTCCAAATTAGGTAAATACAGTGGTTTGATGGTAGGTTCTATTGAAAGTCCTAATAACGGTGCAGGAAACTGGGAATAATAAAATCGACTTTAGTAAATCGGAACAATATACATTATCCATCCGTCTCAGTACGGATGGATTTTCTTTTTCTATCTACAATCCGATTCACGAAAGTTCGCTCTCTTTTTTTGAAAAAGAGACCAATGCTTCATTGTCCTTAACGGCAAATCTGAAACAGTTTTTCCGTGAAACCGAATTTCTCACTTTACCTTATAGAAGGGTAAATATCCTCATGGCAGACAAACGCTTTACGCATGTTCCTACCGATTTTTTCGAAGAAGAACAAGCCGGAATATTGTTTTATCACAACCATTCCCCAAAGGAAAATGAAATAGTATTGCACAATGTTTTGTCAAGAAGCAACGTGACTGTCATATTCGGAATGGACAGAAGTGCTTATCTGTTTCTCAAAGAGCAATATCCCGAAGCCCGGTTCTATTCGCAAGCCAGTCCGTTAAACGAATACTTTTCAACTAAAAGCCGGTTAGGCAATAGCAAAAAGATGTACGTATCCCTGCGTAAGAATGCAATGGATTTGTTTTGCTACGAACGCGGACATTTGTTATTGGCCAATTCTTTTGAATGTGAACAAACCGCCGACCGTATCTACTATCTGCTTTATATATGGAAGCAACTCGGCTTCGATCAGGAACGGGACGAACTTCATCTCACAGGTATTCTGGCCGACAAAGAAAATCTGGTTACAGAATTACGTAAATTCATCCTTCAGGTATTTATTATGAATCCGGAGACTAATATTGACATACAAGCCCTATTAACATGCGAGTGATCAGCGGAATATACAAAAGAAGAAGATTTGACGTACCCCGTACGTTCAAAGCGCGCCCCACCACAGATTTTGCCAAAGAAAATCTGTTCAATGTATTATCTAATTATATCGACTTTGAAGAAGGCGTCACTGCCCTTGATTTGTTTGCCGGAACAGGCAGCATCAGCATTGAACTGATATCCCGTGGATGCGACAGAGTGATCAGTATAGAAAAAGACCGGGAACATCATGCCTTTATCTGTAAAATAATGAAAGAGGTACAAACAGAAAAGTGCCTGCCTGTCCGTGGAGACGTATTCAAATTTATTAACGGCGGACGCGAACAGTTCGACTTCATTTTTGCCGATCCCCCCTATGAGTTAAAAGAACTCGGAACCCTGCCGGAGCTGATATTCAAAAACAACCTTTTGAAAGAAGACGGACTTTTCGTATTGGAACATGGTAAACAAAATAACTTTGAAGATCATCCGCATTTCGTAGAAAGAAGGGTGTATGGAAGCGTCAACTTCTCATTCTTCAAGTAGAATCACGTCAACAGGCTGTTTGGTTCACTGCCTATTCTTTACAGCAAAGGTGCCAGCAGCCTTACCACCGATTCCATTGCTTTCTGAGGCCAAGGACGTTTTATCCAGTTTTTAAGGAACACTTGTGTACATTCCCTCTGATCGAGCATAAATATCTCTTTCATCTGTAAAGCAGTCACCATATCATACATAAAAGCATTTACCTCAAAATTATGTTCAAAGCTGCGGAAATCCACATTGGTAGATCCGACTGTAGAAAGCATATCGTCCGAAACCATCAGCTTGGAGTGTAAAAAGCCTTTCTTATAAAAATAAACCTTCACACCCGCCCGGAGCACGTCTGCCAAATAAGAACGGGAACCCAAATGAGTAACCCGGTTGTCGGCACGTTCCGGCAACATCAGGCGGACATCCACTCCGGACAATGCCGCAGCCTGCATCGCCGCCAATACCTGCTCTGTCGGCAAAAAATAGGGAGTCTGTATATAAAAATACCTTTGGGCACCGGAGATAGCCATCGTCAACCCCTGCATAATTTCTTTCCAAGGACCTATCGGCTCGCCCGTCACAATCTGCACCAATGAATCACCATACGAATCGATCTTCGGGAAATAACGTGAAGAGGTGATCAACGTACGGTCTACAAAATACCAGTCAAGCAAAAAAGCACTTTGCAAACCGTGTACGGCTTTTCCCTGAAGCATTATATGTGTATCACGCCAGATTCCCCAAGAAAATCCCCGCATATAACGTTCGGCCAGATTCATACCGCCTACAAATCCCACAAGCCCGTCGATAACGACAATCTTACGGTGATTCCGATAATTTACTTTACTCGTAAACAACGGGAAACGTACTTTCAAAAAGCTACGCACCTCAATACCGGCTCCCCTCATATCTTCAAAGAAAGCACTCGGCACGTGCCAACATCCTACATCGTCGTAGATAACCCGCACTTCAACTCCGGCACGTGCTTTCCCGATCAAAACATCGCGCACTAACCGTCCTACGGCATCATCCTCGAAAATATAGAATTCCATATGAATATGCTTTTCCGCCTTCTGCAGTTCCCTCAGAAGAGCTTGCAACATAGAATATCCGGAGGTATAGGTGTCCACCCTGTTCCCTTCAAACGGCAAAGCCTGATTGGTATGCTGAAACAACTTAATAAGCCGCTCATAGGCTTCCGGCAAAACAGAAGAACCCTGAGCCAGATATTCCGCCATCGGCTTCTTCAATAGCCGTCCATAACTTTTTTTCCCAATGATCCGTTCACGACGCTGGCTACGTCCGAAAAAGAAATAAAACACCAGTCCTACGATAGGGAGAAACATCAATACCAGAATCCAGGCCATCGTCTTCACCGGGTTACGATTATCGAGAATCACAACGACAATCGTACCGATAATGGCTCCGAAATAAATGATATCGAAAGCTACTGTTGCTATTTGACTAAATATGATATTCCAATCAATCATAATAGCAAATGTAGATAAAAGGATCGGCATATCAAAGCATCTTTTTCATTAATGATTATATATAAAAAACATCCGGATGTATTGCAAACACAAAATCAATTTTAATACAACGGAAAAACGATAAGAGAAAAGGTTCACAACTATAACTTACAAGTCATGAACCTCTTTTCTTTTTATGCGTAAAGTTTAGAAACGTAGTCTTCCGCCACCGTGGCCGCCGGGACCTCTACCACCGCCGGGGCCCATACCCGGACCGCGACGTCCGGGAGCTTTCCCCCCCAACGTATTGAAACGATATACAAAGTGCACCATGAAATAACTGCCCAATGTATTATACTCCGTATCGCTCATCTGCGTTTCACTGATAGAACGACTCAGGTTGGTCTGCTGTTTGAGGATATCATAAATCTTGAAGCGAAGAGTCGCTGCATTGTTTTTAAGGAAATTCTTGGATATCTGTGCATTCCAAATAAGCTCGTTATCATTGAAGCCACCTGTATATCCACTTTTAAAACGACAATTTATATCAGTCGAGAGATACATCTGCCAAGGAAGATTAACATTCGTATTACCACCCACGTAATAATCGAAAGTCTCACGATTACTATTCTCCTGTTTGCTGTTACGTACCAGATTATAATTTACCGATCCATTGAGAGACACATCAAAAGCATCGCAACGATAATTACCTGTCAGACGTTCACCCACAGCAAAATTATGAGTCGTACTTAACTCCTGGTTACTCTTATCCTTACCAACCGTAGTATAACTCACAGCATCGCTATAACGGACATTGGCATTGGAAGACATCGTAAATTTCTTATTTTTAAACGGAGTATTGAACGAGAAATATCCACGGGCATTCCAATTACCATTCACATTTTCTTTCCTGTACGTACGTGCACCCGTCTGCGGATCATAAGTCATCTTATTGGCAACAGAATTCAACGTATTCGAATAATACAAATTTAATGAATAGCTACGCATACTTTCAGGAGTGAACTTATTGTAATACAGAGAGAAAGTATTATTGAACGAAGGTTTCAAATTGGGATTACCATATTTCAAACTCATCGGATCGGTAATATCGATTACTTCCTGCAAATCTTCAATGTTCGGAGTACTGCTACGTCCACGATAACGGAACATTAATACATGCTGTTTATTAAACATATAGCGGAACATAACAGACGGCGCCCAATTCAACACATTTTGCTGAGGTAAATGACGATCGGAATTAGGACCGATTGTCGTTTCACTCAACGAAGATTGCGGAGTTAAGCTTACCCCCGCACTATACATCATTTTAGGATGGATACCCCGGATTGAAAGATCGGCTGTATGCGTATCATAGAAGTTTTCCACTTTCGTACTCAATTCATTATCATACCCCCGCTCAAAATATTCGGGATATGGATACTTATTTATACTATCATAAACTAAAGACTGAGCCAATTGTTTCCGGTGTGCAAACTCATAACGCAACTGAACAAAATGGTTCTTAAATACCGGCTCTGTATAAGAAGCCGACACGCTCCAATTCCGGCTGTCGCTCGTCCGGTTCGTATAGCGTGCTATATCCGAAATACTGTCTAACTCAAAAAACTCTGTACTGGATTCCGAATAACTGTCCGTCTCACTGTCACTATATCCGAAACGTGCTCCCACATGTATGTTACGTCCTTTATTGTTCAAGCGGCGAAACATCATCAGATTTCCATTAAGCGAATAATTATTACTGTTGGAAGAAGAGGAAGATATCTTGGCATTTACCGGATCGTGGGTGTTATTCCAGGTATCCGATCCGGAAGCATTTTCCGAGTCTGTTTTCGAATAACTGCCACTGGGGCGAAAAATAATCGTAGTAAGTGTATCCGGCCGCCACTCCAAGCGAAAATCCACACGCAAGTCGTGCCGTTTACGACGTGACGTATTTTCACTGGCACCAAACGAAGACTGTTCTCCCAAAAATGTCTCCGTTGAACTCTTCCGACGGGCGTCATTATCAGAATAACCATATTGAACGTTACCTCCTACTTGTACCTTTTTCGTGTCTTTTGCAAAGTTAACACCTAAAGAACGCGCCGTAGTGATACCCGAACCGGCATTACCTTCACCAAGCCCCTGACCGGCATCGCCAAATTCAGAGAATCCCTTATTATTTGTATTATTAGCAGCACCAATAATCGAAATACTGGCATCATCCTTAAACCGGCTGACCATCGCACCTGCTTCATAACGTTCATCACTACCGTAACCGGCAATAAGATTTCCAATCCATCCTTTCTTCATCCCCTTCTTTACAGTAAGGTCGAGCACGGCTTCTTCTTCACCATCATCAATGCCTGTAATACGGGCCATATCACTCTTCTTATCATAGGCTTTTACCTTTTCAACCATATTAGCCGGTAAATTCTTCATTGAGACACTGGGATCATCAGAGAAAAATTCCTTACCATCCACCATGATCTTTTTTATCTCCTTACCATTCAGAGTGATCTTCCCGTCTTTATCCACTTCTGCTCCGGGTATCTTTTTTACCAATTCCTCCAACATGGCCCCTTCGGCCACCCGATAAGCAGAAGCATTGTACTCTGTAGTATCCGCCTTTACCGTTACAGGAGGTGCCTCAGCCGTAATGACCGCTTCACTCAACATCACAGCATCGGACTGCAATTCAATGGTACCCACATTTTTTGCAGGAGCTTTTTCCGACAATTGGAGAGGAATATTCTGAGTAATAAATCCGATATAAGAAATCTTCAACACATACTTTCCGGCTTTCACCTTAGGCAGTGTAAATGCACCTTGTTTCTGTGTAGTGATACCGGCTGCCTGGGTGCTGTCCGGCAATGCTAACAATTGAACCGTTGCCATCTCGACAGGTTCCTTCGTGTCTTCTTCAACCACTCGTCCGGAGACGGTGATCACTTTGTTTTGTGCAAATGCAGAGAGGGTACATAGTAACAACAGTACCATCCAGATCGATAATTTTTTCATTAGTCTATGCGTTTGTAGTAGTGACAATTGTTTTTTTGACACTTGTCAACGCAAAAGGTTTAATGAGGTTACAATTATCTTTTAAATATTTTATCCACCATCGCCTTTTTCATCCCGAATTCAAGACAAAGGACGTTAATAACAAGGAAAGTCAAGAAGGAAGAGGTATCCACCGTCACCAAATCTCCCGTAGCCACCCGATAGAGCATTCCGCCAAAGACAAACAGCACAGTGAGAAAAATGGCATTACGCGTGGCCAGATTACGTATCTGTTCGGTCTCCCGGCTCTCGTTCTTTGAGAAAGCAAAAAGGATCATAAGCGCGCCTACAATCATCAGAAGCTTGGTACATTCTTTATAAAACAGTAAATTGGTATCGGTTACCTTTCCCATCATCACAAGAATAAAAGGGAGAAAAAGAGCCACGATCAGAATTACATATCCCAAAGGGCGACAGTATACAGGTAGTAATGCTTTCATTGATTTGATGTTTTAATGAGACAAAAGTAAGCAAAAAAAAGTTTTTTATATACTTTTGTAGCATAAAAAGCAAATCGAATTATGAGCAAGCAAGAAGTTATCCTGTGCGAGAGCCTGGAAGTCAGCCTCGGCCGTGCCATTGAAAAATGCCCGCACGACCGTCTGTTCATCCTGACCGATGAACAGACCCATCGCCTGTGTATGCCTCAGATGAGGGAAGTTTCTTTTCTGAAAGACGCCATCGAAATAACCATCGGGGCAGGCGATGTACACAAAACATTGGAAACACTGGCTTCCGTATGGCAGATTTTAAGTGATAAAGGCGCAAGCCGCCATTCGCTTCTGGTAAATCTGGGCGGAGGTATGGTGACGGATTTGGGAGGTTTTGCAGCCGCGACTTTCAAAAGAGGTTTCGCTTATATCAATGTTCCCACTACTTTGCTCGCCATGGTAGATGCATCAGTAGGAGGAAAAACCGGAATTAATTTCAACGGTCTGAAAAACGAAGTCGGTGTATTTGCCCCGGCGGACAGTGTATTGATTGAAACAGAATTTCTACGCAGTCTGGATGCCCAGAACTTTTTCTCGGGATATGCCGAGATGCTGAAACACGGGCTCATCAGCAATGAGGCTCACTGGGCGGAACTTCTTAATTTCAATACCGATCTCATTGATTATAAGTATCTGAAGAAACTGGTAGGAGAATCTGTACAAGTGAAGGAAAATATCGTAGAGCAAGACCCTTTCGAACACGGCATCCGTAAAGCTCTGAATCTGGGACATACCGTAGGACATGCATTCGAAAGTCTGGCACTGGCAGAAAACCGTCCGGTACTTCACGGGTACGCAGTGGCATGGGGAATTGTTTGCGAACTATACCTATCGCATCTCAAAACAGGGTTTCCTAAAGAGAAGATGCGGCAGACAATACAATTTATAAAAGAGAATTACGGCAGTTTTACATTTGATTGCAAGCAATATGAACAACTTTATGCTCTGATGCTGCACGATAAAAAGAATACTGCCGGAGTAATCAACTTCACCTTGCTGAAAGAAATCGGAGATATCAGTATCAATCAAACAGCCGACAAAGATCAGATTTTCGGGATGTTTGATTTCTATCGGGAATGTATGGGAATATAAAGAGGATAGAATCCTCTTTATATTCCTTTTACTTCCTGATAAGGTATTGTAAACCAAAACACAGAGCCCTTGCCTTTATTCGATTCAACACCGATTTCCCCATTCATATACCGGACAATCGTATCACAAATAGATAATCCCAGACCAATGCCTTGAACAAAGCTGTTCAACTTCACAAAACGTCCGAATATCTTCTGCCGATACTCTTCCGGAACGCCACATCCGGTGTCGGCAACATAGAAGCGGAGCATGCCGTTATTCAAACGGGAAAAGCCAAAATGAATGCTTCCTTCGGAGGTAAATTTAATAGCATTGGACAGCAGGTTATTCATTACCTGCATCAACCTGTTCCGGTCTGCATTTACATAGCATTCCATATGCAAATCATCAAACTGTAACGCCAGCTTTTTCTCTTCCGCTTTCGGACGAAACATTCTTTCCAATTCCTGCATCAGATCATCCAGATAAACATTCGAATTCACAAATTCCAATGTCCCCGCTTCAATTTTCGAGAGATCAATAATATCATTAATCAATTGGAGCAATAATTGATTATTATGTTCGATGATATGTAAATATTCTTTGCGTTCCTTTTCACTTTTGGCAGAATCGAGTACACTGGAAAAACCGACAATGGCATTTAACGGTGTACGTATTTCATGACTCATATTGGCTATAAATGCAGATTTAAGCCGGTTAGCCTCTTCTGCTTTTTCCTTGGCGGCAATGAGTTCTTCCTCCATCTTTTTCCTGTCGGTTATAATCAGTGCAGAACCGATAAGGGTCAATGGCTTACCCGCATCATCCGTTTCATCAACAGCTGCCCAAACCTCCAGCCAGTCATAATCCGTATAAGGGACAGTAAGTGCACGAAGTTTTTCGTTCACTTTCTGCTTTTTCCCGTCTCTCAAATCACGAAAAGCCTCTTTTACCCGTTTTAAATCGTCTTTGTGAATTCCCTTTACTATTTCCGATACAGGCATAGCAAAAGAGTCTTCTTTCATTTCCGATGTGGCACCACTCCTAAGTTCTCTGTTACCATCAAACCAAATACAGTTCTCTACCAGATTCCATCTCCAAGGAGTAATATTTGCAATACCGAGTGCCATAGACAATTTATGATTAATGGTCCGTAATGACTGACGAGTATGAATAAGCTCGGTAGTATCCACACAGAACACATTAATCACCTCCGGAGTATCGGAGTTCATAACAAGAACGTCATAATCGTGCCCGTTTCTGGCATGCATAGGAAAAGACACTGTTTTACGTTCCCGCCCTGCTACGTCCATATACTTCTTTAAACAGGCGAAAACTTCGGAACTATTCAGTACACTTCCCCGTTTACCTAAGGCCTCTTCTTTCTTGCCAAAATGTTTTTCGAAGCTGGGATTAACATCTATAATCAAATAATCATTTACCTTGTCATCCTCTCCTCTTATCAGCCGGCATCTCAGATAAACAAGAGGCATATCATTAAACAGATCATTATAATTGCTCATTAAATAGATCTGTTTTGCCTGTATCCTACGGATATTACTCAAGAAATGGATGCGAACCAACAAAAGAATTATTCCGAAAACAATACATAGCAAAACAGCACCCAAAATATACTTGTACTGCTCTATGAAATTTGCAGGTTTATCATAAAAATAGGTATTCGACGGACAAAGACCAGGCTCCAACCCGGTTCTAAGCAATTCTTCATAATTAAAAACAGGACCGGCATTCACTTTTGTAGTCAGTATCTCAGAAGCTTTGCTTCCATTCAGAATTTTAATACTGACATCCGCTATTGCCTTACTTATATCTTTCGACAATGAAAAATAGCCACCTACCAATCCCGTTTTCCCATTCATATCGCCCAATGTGAATACAGGCTGCATGCCATACTGATTCAACAGTTTATAAGTACGTGCAGACAATAATGACGTATTGGAAGAAGGAATATCAAGCACTTCCCATGCTGCATACAATACCCCTGTATTTTTATCAGTCCGTTTAAGATAGCTCACTATTTCCTCCATGCTCTTTTGCCCCTCTGTAAAAAAACGTAATCGCAAATCGGGAAAATACTTCACCACCGCTTCTGCTACCTCCTGCCTGCACTGAGCACTAAACCATCGACGATCCGAGATGAATACCAACTCACTCATATCGGGAATCTGCCCATACATCAAATCGATTGTCTCCTTTATATAATAGGGAGCATATACTAAAACCACATTGTGCCCGTTTATGATACTTCGCAATGGTATCTGTTCTCCACGTGGAATAGCCATTTTTTGGTAATAAACGCTGGTGGGCCCCACATAATTGTTTTCTGTAAACAGAATTACCGGAGTGTCTTTCCATCGCCTTTCCAACTCTTCATGAATCAACATCCAAGTATTCCCGCCCATTATAATAACGAGTGCCGGAATTTTATTTTCATATTTGGTAAACAGATTCATTCGCACTGTATCCATCTGCATTTCGTCATACACCTGTGCCAAATTCAGGTTCTCTGGTGAAATTGCCATACCTTTGTATTCTACCGGCAAACTATGAATCAACTCACTGATAATATGATTACACAGTGGCGAAAGGTCTGAGTTTGCATTAACAATAAGAATTCCTCCGTCTTTCAGTTGCAGGTTTGTAGCAAACAAAGGACATAAGAAAACCTGCAACAATATAATTCCGCATACTGTCCTCCACCTACGTTTCCAAATCTTTTCTGCTTGTTTCATTTGTTTTATTCATTTTTATTTCTGCATTCTATACTCCAAGAGCGACATACCGGTATGTTTCCTGAAGAAACGTCCTAATGAAGACTGATTGGCGAAATTTGTCTTAATAGCAATTTGCTGGATATTCATAGTAGAGTTCTTCAGCAACGCCTTAATTTCCAAAACAATATATTCAGTTATCCAATCTTTAGCCGTTTTACCGCTTACTTCCTTGATTATCATAGACAGATATTTGGAAGTAATAAACAATTTATCGGCATAAAAAGCTACCTCTCTGTTTTCTTTGTAGTGCTCCATTATCAGTTTAAAAAACTGATCGGCTAATTCTTCTTTACGTGCATCCGGCTTATGCCCTCCCATCAACAGAGAATCATTAAGATAAGTATTATACAGATCAAGATAGAAGAATCTCAGCAAATGAATCAAAGCTTCTCTCCGGTAAGGCCCCTGTCTCTGCCTTATCCGGTTCGAAATCAGATCAAAATACATATTGAACCCAGCCACTTCACGTTCATTCAAGGAAAACCAGAAATGACTCCTCATATAAAAAAAATAATGAGGAGAAAAACGATGTACCCCGCTCAAAACATCCTCATAAAAAGAGGATGAAAGAATAAAAGTAAGCGTTATAAAGTCATCACTAAAATTCGTAAACGACACAAGCTGTCCCGGGAAAAAGACAGCTAATTCATTTTCACATAACAGATGTTCATTATCATATATGTTAATATTCGCATTGCCTTTTAAACAGAAAACGATCAGCCCCGTCTGGATATAAGAAGGATAAGTTGTCAAAGGAAGATACTTCAAATTTCTGCAGATTTTGAATTCATCGCCAAGGACACTGATTTCTAACGATCCTTTTATTTTACTATTTGGCATTCACTAATTTATCTTTAAAATATTTATGCAAAAATATAATATAGCTGATTATTGGGTACAAATACAAGAATTTTGGTATCACATTACAGAAAAAAAGCACATACTATTTACATTCTTTCATAAACAAATACGAAACATTTAAAGTTTATATCCTATAATATATAATAACATTTTTCTTTATAAACTTCTGAAATCAGAATGAAAAACACTTCAAAAATAATACTTTTACAGCAGAAATTATGGATCAACCATTCACTCATCATCAAATCAAAACATTTTTAGGAAGAAATTATTCATGCGTTTCTTGGCTATTTAAAAATAAAGTACTACTTTTGCATCCGCAATTCGGGATGTAGCTCAGCCCGGTAGAGTACGCGTCTGGGGGGCGTGTGGTCGCAAGTTCGAATCTTGTCATCCCGACTACCGAAAATCAGCCATTTACAATCAAGTAAGTGGCTGATTTATTTTTTAGTGGAACACATTTGGGATCAGGCTCAGTTTGAAAAGTCCGGCCCGATACAAACGCCTGTTCCTACTCATTTTTCATGTACATGTAAAGATGCCGTCGTACTAAGCACAATATTACGGGCAATATAACTTTCATTACCTGCAACATCCGTACAATACACCATCAAATGATAATTCCCAGGAGTTGCATCTGCAGGAATTACAATATCGTGATGATGTATGTGTGCAGTTTTCTGACCGGAAACATCATATGAACGGTTGAATGAAAAAGCTGTTCCACCTCTTTCTACCCTGGTTCTTCCATGCGAATGATGATCGAAATTATTATGAATATCTATTTTGTAAGACTTCAGCATGACGTCATCCGAAAGATCCATCTCAAAATGCACACCTTCTTCCGAGCCGATCAGTAAAGCTTGCCCTTCAGCCGGTTCATGTAGTTCAATCACTGGTTTAGTGGTATCACTATCATTATTGTCACAAGAAAAAAATGTAGCTGCGGAAATCGCCAGTATGGCTATGAAATAATTTTTTGTTTTCATTTTAATAATCGTTTAATAGGTATTTTAATTAATAACTGAAAGTTCCGTCCCGGTTCTGGTATCTCCATCTTCCGGTAGAAACTGAGATGATTGTAATGTCGGGTATCGAATATATTCCGGGCTGTCAGTGTTATTTCAACTTTTGTTCCTCCAACCGGAAGATTTACTGTTCCACCAAGATGGAACAAATCAGTTCCCGGAGTGCGATCTTCATTACGATCTACCCGATTTTGAGAGGCAATGGCTTGCCACTCTGCATAAACGGCAAATTGATTCTTCCTCCATGTCAACACATTACGCATGGAAGCAGGAGGTGAAAAACTCAGTGGAATATGCTCGTCACAATTATAAGTATAGATATATTCGCCGGAGAAACGATAATTGAACCGATGAAAAAAATCGACACTGAACGCTGCTTCCAAACCGACGAACACAGCTTCTGCTTCCGCATACCGGTAAATTTGTCCGGCATGAGGTAACACAGACCATTCTCCGGTAGAGTGCAGAAAAATATAATTGCTAAACCAACTGACATACGGAGAAATAGAAACAGACACGCCCCGACGTTCAAAAAGATAGGAAGTATCCAATTGCCATCCTTGCTCGGAAGCCAACAAAGCATCACCCTGTTCATGACGGAAAGTCCCATGATGTACTCCATTGGAAGCTAATTCATTGGCACCGGGCAAACGGAAGCTACGACCGATATTTATTTTCAACAGATGCACCGGAACCGGATTCCATACCATTCCTAATGACAGAGAATAATCACCAAACCGCTTGTTTACTTTATGACTGTTCCAACGATAAGACTCCACCTGTTCCTCATCATAACCCTGTCCTATTAAATAAGTCGCCAGATAATTGTCTTCATGAGACGAAATATGAACCGCACCGTAGTCATAGCGTATCCCTCCCGAAACAGAAAAAGAATTGTTGGGACGATAAGTGGTAAGCCAGAGCAAGCCGGTAGAAAAACGATGATATTCCGGTAACAGAAAGGCATAACCGGAGATCGCATTTCGTTGATGTTGAACATCCCAACCGACCGTATGCTCCCAAAAAGAAAAACCGAACAAGCGTAACCTGACCGAAGTGCTAAAAGTATTCAGTTCAAAAGCCAGCTCTTTATCAGGATCTTGTTCGGGCGGTGATTGTGTCCCATAATGTGTATGAAACAGACTCCATTCTTCCCGGTGATTATTCTGAAAGCCCAAATCCGCTGACAGAAGTACCTTTTCCCAAACATACTGCTGATGGGTAGTAAACTTCACATGATTCACTTTACTGAAGGGTAATTCTATATTACGATTATCCCCGTCATCCTGTAACCGTGATATATCGGGAATCCCATGTGCCCCTGGAAAAAAACCGTTCTTCTGAAACACATTACTCACCATATAATCCGACTTATATCCACCCCGATGATACCGGGTAAAAAAACTGACATTCCGCTCAAATCCGGCCGTATTCTTCATCCTCCGCCCATATAACGGCATTTTCTGAGTCAAATAAACCACCGTATCCGCCGGTACCCGATAATCCCCGAAATGCTGTTCGGAATAACGGATTTTGGCAAACCATACATTTTTTTTAAAGCCCAGCATAAGAGAACCGCCCACCGTACCATTCACTGTTTTTCCCAAAAGCGCCGCTTCCGCGAAAAACTGATCGGCAACAGGCAAGGCAGCCTGTTGAATATCAATTACCCCTCCCATAGCATCACTTCCATAAAGCAAGGAAGAAGGCCCTTTCAACACACTGACGGTCTCTACATTAAAAGCATCCAATTCCAATCCATGATCTGCTCCCCATTGTTGCCCTTCCTGTTTCACTCCGTTCTCCGATACAACAATCCGGTTGAATCCCATTCCCCGGATCATCGGTTTCGAAGCACCGACTCCGATATCCATTGCCTGCACACCTGGAATATTAGCCATAGCTTGCATCAAGTTACCGGTAAAGTTTTTCCGCAAAAAGTCCTTGTTTGCCACATCAACCGTAAGTGCCGTCTTTTTCATCTGATATTGCCGGTACGATTCCGTAACAACCACTTCAGATAAAGACACACTTTGTATTGAATCGGACTTTTGCGCATGGACGCATAGGGTAAAGAATACACCTAACACGCCCGAAATAAATCCGATACGCATCATTTACAATTTATTGTTTATAATACTGTGAAAGAAATAAGAAGTAATTATGCTACCGGAGGTCCGCGCAGATAATGGGAATAAGAAAGCGCATATGCTATCTTTTCCGGATAAGTAACCCGCTCATAAGGGACGAGCGGCAATATCAGTATAAAATCGGATGAATCGGCTTCCGTAAAAAGAGAAAGAGAGTATTTACAGACAGCACAATCATCACAAGCATTATGCGAATGGTGGGAATGATGAGTATCCGGACAAGAAGCAGACACGGCATTTTCCGCTTCGTGATGGTGAAATGCTTTCACCACGAAGAAAGGCATGAATGTTGCAAGCAACAACCATGAAATGCAGACTCTTTTTCTAATGCTTCTTCTCACCGGGTCTTTATTTACATCATAAAGGGAATGGCACAAAGATATATATCCGGGTCTATATATGCAACTATGCTACCTGTATTTTCATAAAATACCCATTAATTTACCAATAGATAGGTATATTAAGATATCTGTTACTCCGATAATCGAATTATGCGAAAATAAATCCTTATTTTTGCAGGTACATTAATTATTATCGTATCAAAAGCCATGCGTTATAAACTATCAGTTCCTTCCGCCGTGAAGGCTACCATACAATTACCCGCTTCTAAAAGCATCAGTAACCGTGCACTTATTCTCAATGCGCTTGCCCAAGGCACTACTCCGCCATGCAACCTGTCCGATTGTGACGACACGCTCGTCATGATTAAAGCATTGGATGGAAACAACGAAACCATAGATATCATGGCAGCAGGAACTGCCATGCGTTTTCTGACCGCTTATCTGAGTACGACTCCCGGAACCCATATTCTCACCGGAACAGAACGGATGCAGCAGCGTCCTATACAAATACTGGTCAATGCCTTACGTGAATTAGGGGCACAAATCGACTATGTGAATAAAGAGGGATATCCCCCCTTACGTATTCATGGAAAAGAACTGACGGGAAATGAAATCACCTTGAAAGGGAATGTCAGTTCGCAATACATCTCTGCACTACTGATGATCGGACCCGTTCTGAAAAACGGACTTCGCCTGCATCTTAGCGGAGAGATTATTTCCCGCCCTTACATCAACTTGACATTACAGCTGATGAAAGACTTCGGCGGACAGGCTTCCTGGCTTTCGGAAAGCAGTATCGAAGTGTCTCCGAAACCTTATATACCGGTATCATTTATGGTAGAAAGTGACTGGAGTGCCGCTTCCTACTGGTATCAGATAGCCGCTCTGTCAGAGAAAGCGGAAATCGAACTTATCGGCTTGTTTCCCAATAGTTATCAGGGAGACAGCCGTGGTGCAGAGATCTTTGCGCGCCTGGGTGTAGAAACCGAATTCATCCACGAAGGAGTTCTCCTGAAGAAAAACGGAACACTCCCGGAACGGTTAGACGAAAACTTCATAGATATCCCCGACTTGGCACAAACATTCGCAGTGACCTGTTGTCTTTTAGGCATCCCCTTCCGCTTCACCGGCCTGCAAAGTCTGAAAATAAAAGAGACAGACCGTATTGCTGCATTGGAAAACGAGTTGTATAAACTCGGCTATATCCTTTGCGACAAACAAGACAGTATACTCTGTTGGGAAGGTGAGCGTTGCGAACCGGAAGCCGAGCCGGTGATAAACACCTACGAAGACCACCGTATGGCAATGGCTTTTGCACCGGCAGCCGTCCGTTTCCCGAAGATGCGCATTGCAGATCCGCAAGTGGTGACCAAATCCTATCCGTCTTACTGGGAGAACTTGAAACAAGCAGGATTCAAAATCAGTATAGAACAACCCTGACAGTTCCAACACCACAAAGGCCAGATAATAATCTGTGTTAATCTATATAACCTGTGGTGAATAAATGAGTACCTTTGTCTCCAATTTAAGGATTTCGAGAATATGTGGATATTATTAATAAGCCTGTTATTGCTTGCCATCGTGGCAATGATTGCTGGATACATCCGCAACAGAAGGCTGCAAAAAAAGATAGACGCCGGAGAGTTGGAAAGCTTTCCCGAAGTGAAAGAAGTAGACGCAGAATGTTGCGGACAGCACGAAGTCTGTGAAAAAGACAGCCTGTTGGCTGCTGTAAGTAAAAAGATAGAATATTACGATGACGAGGAACTGGACCGATTCATCGGCCGGGCACCGGAAGCATATACAGGTGACGAAATAGAAATGTTCCGTGACGTATTTTATACCATGCAGGAGACTGACGTAGCCGGATGGGTGCGGAGTCTGCAATTACGCGGTATCAATCTGCCCGATGATATAAAAGACGAAGTTTTTCTCATTATAGGAGAACGGAGAATACATCCCTGAGATTATAATAAGTAACTCCCTTTCTCCGTTATTAATAATTAGTAAGTTAAGCATCTGGATGGATCTGTTACAATATACCTTTTTTCAACATGCCTTGTTAGGTAGCCTGCTGGCCAGTATAGCCTGCGGAATTATCGGCACTTATATAGTGACGCGCCGGCTGGTATTCATCAGCGGAGGAATTACACATGCCTCCTTCGGCGGCATCGGCTTGGGATTGTTTGCAGGAATATCCCCTATCCTTTCGGCGGCCATATTCTCGGTATTATCGGCTTTCGGAGTAGAATGGCTGAGTAAACGGAAAGACATGCGCGAAGACTCTGCCATTGCCGTATTCTGGACATTAGGGATGGCATTGGGCATCATGTTCAGTTTCCTCGCGCCGGGATTCGCACCGGACTTGTCTGCCTATCTGTTTGGCAATATACTTACCATCACCACAGGAGATTTGCTGATGCTCGGTATACTTGCGACATTACTTATCCTATTCTTTTGCCTGTTCATCCATCCGATTATTTATGTGGCATTCGATCGTGAGTTCGCCCGTTCGCAAGGAATCCCCGTAGCAGCATTCGAATATCTTCTGATGATGTTTATTGCCTTAACCATTGTCTCCTGTCTTCGTATGGTAGGCATCGTGTTGGCCATCTCGTTGCTTACCATCCCGCAAATGACGGCAAACCTGTTCACTTACAGCTTCAAACGCATCATCTGGTTATCCATCGGTATCGGATTTTTAGGATGCTTAGGCGGCTTGTTCGTATCCTACCATTGGAAAGTACCCTCCGGGGCTTCTATCATATTCGTATCCATCTTAATCTATGCCGTATGCAAAGTAATAAAAAGATGAGAGGTAATGTGCCAATGTGCCAATGTGCCAATGTGCCAATTAGCTGCGCTGTGAAAAAAGTTAGCAAAGTAATTGGCGCACGGGTACATAAATTCATTGGCACATTGACTCATTTCCGCATTGGCACATTGGCACATTGGCGCATTGGCACATTATTAATCATCCTATTACTTACGGGATGCTCGACTAAAAAGAATACGAAAGGAAGCCGTTTCTATCATGCGATGACTACCCGCTACAATGTATACTTTAACGGGAATGAAGCCTATAAATCGGGATGTAAAGCTATCGAAAAGGGGAATAAGGATAACTACATGGAGATGTTGCCGCTCTATCCTATCGGTAATAAATCGACGGTCGGTACCGGAAGCGGTGACTTTGAACGTGCCATCGAAAAATCGCAAAAGGCCATCGCCGTGCACTCCATCAAGCGAAAACCTCCCCGGAAGCCGGGAAAACGCTATACACCCGAATACAAACAATGGCTGGCACGCCGTGAATTCAATCCGTTCCTGCACAATGCCTGGATGCTGATGGGAAAAGCACAATTCCAGAAAGGAGACTTTCCGGAAGCAGCCGCTACTTTCTCATACATCGCGCGACTCTACGCCGGACAACCCAAAATCACGGCAAATGCCCGTATTTGGCTTGCCCAATGCTACACACAGATGGGGTGGTATTATGATGCGGAAGATGTTTTGCAAAAAGTGAACAATGACAGCCTTCCGGCTACACTGGCTCCGGCATATTCCAGAACATATGGACACTACTTGCTGGGAAGCCAACGTTACCGGGAAGCCATTCCCCACCTGCTTACTACCATCAAAAACGAAAAGAACAAACGGCAAAAATCCCGCGAGTATTTTCTTTTGGGACAACTATACCAATTGTTGCAAGACCCGGCTAAAGCATATCAGGCCTATGGAAAGGTTATCAAACTCAGCCCTCCCTATGAGATGGAATTGAACGCGCGTATCCGCCAGACGGAATGTTTTTCATATGGAGAACTAAGTAATCCCGCACAAGTAAAGAAGGCCACAGACAAATTGTACCGGATGACACGCAGTGATAAAAACAAGGAGTACCTCGATCAGATTCATTATGCATTAGGAAACATCTATCTTTCGGCCAAAGACACTGCCCAAGCTATCAAAGAATATCATCTGGGAGTAGAAAAGAGTACACGCGGAGGGGTGGAAAAGGGAATACTGCAACTCACCTTAGGCAATCTTTGCTGGCAAATGGGCCGCTATGCCGAAGCACAAACGGCCTATGCTGATGCCACCGGGTTGCTGGACAAGACACATCCGGAATATGAAGAGCTCACAAGACGTTCTGAAGTATTGGATGAGTTGGTGCCTTTCGCTACTGCGGTAGAATTGCAAGACAGTCTGCAACATCTGGCGTCATTGGACAGTGCTGCCCGTATGGTGGTAATCGATACATTGATAGCACGGGTTATTCAGAAAGAAGAGGAAGAAAAAAGATTGGCAAAAGAGGCCGAACGGGACGCCATGCGTGAAGCTGTTGCTGCCGAAAATGCTGCCAATGCTCCACAAAGACCGACTACCACACAACCGACTGTCCCTACCGGAGACAATTCCTGGTATTTCTATAATTCACAATTGGTGACACAGGGTAAAGCAGATTTCCAACGTCTGTGGGGACGCCGCAAATTGGAGGATAACTGGCGAAGACGAAATAAAACCGTGGTTTCTCTGGATGACTTCGACCCTGTCAATTACGATGAACCGACAGCAGAAGGAGACTCGATCGGCAATGGAGGTACTCAAGACGAAAACATATCCGGTGACGGCGAGAGCCTGCAACCTGCTGCTCCGGGTTCGGAACTGGCTGCCGACACAACGGCCATCGACGAAAAGAATCCGTTGTTCTACCTGCAACAAATTCCATTGACGGAAGAAGCGATGGCGGCTTCCAACGAAATATTGTCGGATGGATTGTTTAACATGGGAATGATATACAAAGATAAGCTGGAAGATTTCCCACGTGCAGAACATTCGTTCGGACGGTTAATCCATGATTTTCCCGACTTCGCCCAATTGGATGAAGCATACTACAACCTGTTCCTGATGTTGGGACGAATGGAACGCATGGCGGATGCCAATCTTTACAAACAGCAGTTGATCGAGCGTTTCCCGGACAGCAAATATGCCAAGACACTCTCTGATCCGGACTTCGCCTACAACGCCGTTTATGGAAAGCATTTGGAAGACTCGCTCTATGCCGACACGTACAAAAAGTATCAGGCAGGGGAGTATAACCGGGTAGTGACGAATGCGGAGTTATCCGCAAAGAAATATCCGATGGGGCAACACCGCCCGAAATTCATGTTCCTGCATGCCGTAAGCGCCTTGCAAAGAGGAGACCAGAAACAATTCCTCAGCGAACTGAAAGAGCTGGTGCAGCAATATCCGGAAAACGAAATTACCGATCTTGCCGCACATATCCTGAAAGGAGTACAGGAAGGCCGTCTTCTGTCGGAAGGCAGTGTTTCTTTCGGAAGTATATGGTCACGCAGAAATGCCGACATTGCTTCAGACAGCACACGGACAGCCGGAATGGACAGCATTCCGGAATTCAGCGCGGAACGTAACACACCATTCGTGTTCGTCCTTGCGTACGAAGAAGGAAAGGTAAACGAGAATCAGCTTCTTTATGAAGTGGCCCGTTACAACTTCTCCTCATTCATGGTAAAGAACTTCGACCTCGCCTTCTCCCACGACCGGGGTATCGGCCGGTTAGTCATCAGTTCCTTCGCCAATTATGACGAAGCGCAATATTACCAACGCCAGCTCTACGCTGATCCGCATATGAACGAAAGGCTCAGCGGAATGAGAGCGATCCTTATTTCTCAAGCCAATTATGAACTATTGAACCAGTTCTATAGTTTTGATGATTATGACACCTTCTATCAACGCACTTTCAATCCGTTACCGGCCGGTACAGACGAAGACC
>OJMG01000541.1_pt1 | contig 37583 bp, 29 predicted proteins | sample 1597141 | NCBI WGS metagenome assembly OJMG01 (sample SAMEA2452119, study PRJEB22498) | human gut metagenome | biome: human feces; feature: human gut; material: feces | place: Australia | collected 2012 | reverse complement strand
GTCTTAGGTGAAAGGAGTCAGTCGAAAGATTGGCTCCTTTTTTTGTTATATACACCAGCCGTTGTAGAGATGTGGCGTGCCGCATCTTATCCTTTCGAAATGTGCCGGATTTTGGTTAATCCAGCACTAATTTTACGATAGCCCCGTAAGAGGGTACGTTCTTAAAAGCATCTTGCAAAGGATATTCGCCAGCGTAGACCCGGGCACAAGTCAATACCCCGCCATGTGCGAATAGGCATACCTTTTGCAGCTCGCTTTTGCGAAGCTCATTCAAGAAGTCGCTAACCCGGTCGTATTGATCTTGTAGGGATTCACCGTTTGGAGTCGGGTTATTAACCCAATCCTTGAACCAAGCCTCTGAGCGGGGATCGGAGGATAGCTCATTCCACGATTTCATTTCCCATTCCCCGAAATTCACCTCCTTGATACGGTCTTCTCTCTCCGCCTCCGGAAAGCCGCAATAATTAGCTAAGCGCACGCAGCGGGTAAGGGGACTTGTCCAAACCTTATCGAACGTATGATCGCTCAAGCCTTTTTTTACCTCTTCCGCCTCTTCCTCGAAGGTCGGTTTCAATGGAACATCGGTTTGCCCGTAGGCGTAGCCGGCGGGAACATCGACAGAGGTATGTCTGATTAAATAAATCTCCATAATTATATAGTTTGATAGATGATCACGAAACCCATATAGAAGCTTAACTCACTAAGAAGAAAAGTCGCTCCACAGCAGTCTCCCGTATATCCTTGTATCTTTCTCTTCATGAAAGAGGTAAGGAAATACCAAGTGATAACCGGGAATATACCCGCTAGTAAGTAAACAGGTTGGGGAAGCCATAATAATGGTAAGAAAGCACAAATGATGCTAAATACATATTCTCGAGAGGTCATTCGGCTATATACGGTCTTGTTCTTGGCTTCCTCCTCTTTCCTCGCGTAAGGCAGGCGATTGATGATCATGCTGGAGACGCCTTTGCAAAAAGGATCTCCAGCCAGTATGGCACATCCCGCTAGCTCGATCGGGAGACTGCTTACTAGTAGGTAGAATAGTCCGAAGTAGAAAATCAGTCCGATTACCCCATAGCTACCTATATGCGAGTCTTTCATGATCGCCAATATGCGTTCCCGGCTCGTGCCGCCGCCGAAACCGTCGAAGAAATCCGCCAGCCCGTCCTCATGCAGGCAGCCGGTTATCAGCAATCGGGTAATCATGGCGCATAAGATCGCCACGGATGGCGGAAGAATCAAGGAGGTAGCGTACAATACCAATACCGACAAACCAGCCGTCAGCCAACCGACCAACGCCCAATGGCTCACGATATTCTTGAAACAGGCCGCCGGAACCTCCGCCAACCGCCAGAACGGTAACCGAGTAAAGAATATAAACGCAGCGAGTATCCGCAACATATCAGAAATATTTGGTGATTGCCGCTTGCTTGAAACTATGCATCTCGTTGATCATGCGAACGGCGGAGTCGAGTATCGGGTAAGCGCATACCGAGCCGGAACCTTCTCCCAGCCGTAGCCCTAGATCGAGCAATGCTTTCGCCCCCAAGAAATCCAGTACCCGTTTATGCCCGGCCTCGTCGCCGCAATGCCCGAATACGCAATACGATTGCATCTCCGGATATAAGCGGGAAGCCACCAATACGCAATTCGTCATGATAAAACCATCCACGAGGATAATCATCTTCAGTTCGGCGGCACGCAACATGCCTCCTACAGCCATAACCATCTCATACCCTCCGAAGTAGCGCATTACATCCAAGGCGCTTCCATCCCCCTTATAATTCTCCAACGAGCGTTTCAGTACGTTGTATTTATGCCGTACGCCCTCGCTGTCCAGTCCACTACCGGCCCCCACACAGTCGATCAATGGGATTTGTGTGAGGCAAGTCATCCACATGCTGGAAGCCGCCGTATTCCCGATACCCATCTCTCCGAAACTGATCACGTTACAGCCTTCGTTGTAACAATCTGTCACGATATCGGCTCCGTATTGAAGGGCTTTCTCCATTTCCTCCACGGTCATGGCCGCCTCGTGAAGAAAGTTACGGGTTCCTCCCTTGCGCACCTTGCGGTCGATGAGTTGGGGAATAACGGGGAAATCGAAATCCACGCCGCCATCCACGATCTTCAACTCAAAACCATGCTGGCGGGCAAGGTAACAAACTCCCGCTCCTCCGTTCAAGAAATTATGGATCACTTGGCGAGTTACCTCCTTTGGAGATTTACTTACGCCCTCGTCGGCGATGCCGTGATCCGATGCATAGATTACGTTCACGGGATGACGCAAGACAGGCGATAAGGTCTGCTGGATCAATCCCACTTGCAGGGCGAGCGCCTCGAGCGTTCCCAATGAGCCTTTCGGCTTTGTCAGATTATCGATCTTGTCTTGTAAAGCGGCCTCCAGCCCTTTGTCCGGGGCCTCGATGTGAAATTGTATCATGATAGTAGTATTTTATATAAGTCGTTGTTCTTATTCCTTGATCTTGACGGGGATTCCGCTGACCATCAAGACAACCTCGTCCGCTTTAGAGGCAATATATTGGTTGAGCCAGCCTTGCATATCGGTAAATTTACGTTGCACCTCGTCTATCGGCACGCCTCCCATACCCAGCTCGTTCGTCACGAAGATCAGGTAGGCATCTTGCCGGGAGAGTTTATCGAACTCCGCTTTGAGGAGGGAGAGAGATAATTCCACGTCGCTTTGATTGTCGAAGAAGAAGTTAGTCCCCCAAAGGGTTACGCAATCGATCACCACGACACGACCGGTAAGATCGTGGCGGTTCAAGTATTTCTCTTCCTCTATATTGGTCCACTCGGGGCCACGGTCTCGCTGGTGGCGTTCTACCCGCTTCCGGAACTCTTCGTCCCAGATGCGGGAGGTAGCTAGGTAAACCGGGTTGGGCGACAGCGATAAGGCGAGCCTCTGTGCGTACCCGCTCTTGCCGGACCGCTGTCCTCCAGTCACTAAGATCACTTTCTTACTCATCGCCTCCGTGATTCCTGTTTTTCCGGTGGGCGGCACGTTTCGCCTTGTTGATCGGGTTGTTCTTGCTCGTCTTCCGAAGGGCGGCCGATTTCGGGTTGGCGGCGATCCGTTGCGCCACCGCCGATTTGCTCAGTGCCTTTCCGAACTTGGGGCGTAAGGCATCTCGCAATAACTTCTCCTCGTCGGTAAGCTTGGCGGTCTTGGATTTCCAGCCTCCCTCTTTCTGCGCCTTACGGGCGGCAGCGTATTTATTGAACTTTCCGAACTTCTCCATTTTAGCGCCTTCACGGCCTCCCTTGTTCTCGGGTTTCGCTTTCCGGAGCGTGCCGAGTAATTCTTTTTCTTGCTGCATCTCCTTTTTCTCCTCCTCTTGCAGGCGGATATATTTCTCTACGTTCAAGCGTTCACCGTCCACCAATACGACATCCTCCGCCGTGACCTTCTGGCCTACGTGCGGTTGCTTGCCGTTTACGGTTACCCGTTCCATCTCGATGAAATTGTCCGCTTCCCGGCGTGAGCAAACACCGGCTTCGCTTATCAGTTTGTTTAATCTAATTTCCATATTATTAATATTATATTATTAGTAAAATAAGGGTGACGATCACACCCATCAACAGTTCCGTATTGCTATTCACTTGAATGGCGATACGCATATCCTCGGTCGTGAAAGGCCTCGCGTTCGTCCCGATATAAGGCTTCTCCACCGGTTTGCCGAAATAATCGTGCGTCCCCCCGAACTGGCAGTCCAAGACCGCCGCCAAGGCCGCTTCTGGATAACCGGAATTAGGGCTTGCGTGTTCAGGGCCGAAACGCCGTACGAAATCCCTTTTCCCCCAATTATTGGAGACAAGCAACATCAAATAGGCCGTGAGGCGGGCCGGGATGTAATTGGCGATATCGTCGATTAGCGCCGCTATCCGTCCGAACTCTAGGTAACGCTCATTCTTATAACCGATCATCGAGTCCAGTGTATTCACCATCTTGTAAGCCATCATCCCCGGCAACCCCAGCAGGGCGAACCAAAACATCGGGGCGATCACGCCGTCGCTCAGGTTCTCGGACAAGGTCTCCAACGCCGCCGCCCGTATCTCTTGCGGCGACAGGTTCGAGGTATCCCTCCCAACGATCCGCGCCACTTGCCGCCGTCCTTCTTCCGTGCTACGGTCCACGGCCTCGAACACCGCCTTCACTTCCTTAATAAGCGTCTTCCCGGATAGGCAATAAAATACGCCGACAGCCGTCAGCAACCCACTGAACTGCGGATGTATGATCCAAGCCCACGACAATATCCTCTCGCAGATTAAATACACGCCAAGGATAAGCACGACTGCCAGTATACCGCCTTTTAGGACCCGCTCGGAGCCTTTATTCAACTCTTTCTCTCCGGCGCTGATCGCTTTGCCAAACCATACGATAGGATGGGGCCAACCTTCCGGGTCTCCCAGCAACCGGTCGGATAACCAACCGCCCAAAAAGGGCACGATCTTGAGTAAATTGATAGAATGATGTAACCAATACATATTGAATGTCATTGAAGGAACAAACTTAGACAAAAAAAAGAACATAAGGAAGTGGTAAGCGATTCTTCATCACACATTAGGCGAAAGAAACCTACATTTAAAGGATTTCGAGCGTAGACTTTCATATTCTATCAGCTGTTGTATGATCATCCACCATCCGTTGCATGATCTTCTAACAGTTGGTGGATGATCATACAACGGATGGTAGAAGATGAGTAGGTACGGAGAAAACGGCTAAAGGATGCCTTTAGAAGCCTTAAATCTTCGGGAAGGGAGGGCTTGATATACGGGGGATTTCTTTCAATTTTGTATTTATTAACAAGAAAAGCGTTCTTACGGCCGGTTATTATTACTTTATTTGCTCCCACCGTATCGTGAAAGGAGTTAATCGAGATGACAGATGAAAAATCCATTTTAGAACAATTTGCCGCTGGAAATCATACCGCTTTCCGGGAATTGTTCATGCGTTACCATCTGAAAGTCTATTATTTCGTGCTGGGACTCGTGAAGTCCGAGAGTGATGCCGAGGACTTGACTCAAGAGATTTTCCTAAAGCTTTGGACGCATCGGAGTCGTTTCACGGAAGTGAGGACGTTCGGTTCCTACCTCTATGTGCTGGCGAAGCATACGGCGTTCAATTATATCGAATCCCGCCGGGTGAATCTCGTGAGCTTGGAGAGTGCTTCGGAGGAAGACGAGGAGCGAAGTACGCCTTATGAGGATTTAGTCGCTAAGGATTTGCGATTGTTGGTGGATATGATTGTAGAGACCATGCCGCCACAGCGGAGGATGATCTACCGGATGAGCCGTAATGAGGGATTGTCGAACACAGAGATTGCCGAGAATTTACAACTCTCAAAAAAGACCGTGGAAAAACATTTGAATCTAGCGTTAAGGGAATTGCGGAACGTAGTATTGACTTTCCTTCTTGTTATGATATGTTAATGAATTGAGGGTAAAGTGAGAAAAGTAGGTCCTATAAACAAGATAAAATAGAAAAGCAGGAATGAGTCCTATAAAAAAGATATTAAAATACTTTTTCCATCATTCGTTCTCCGGGGAGATGGTGGATCGGGTACATCAACGATTGGCGGAGCCGGGAGACGAACGGGAAAAGGAAGAGGTTTTACGGGAGATCTGGAATGAGATCGGTTTTCCGGAGGCGGATAAACGAAGCGAGATGGCTTTCACCCGGTTGGAGAATACATTGGACGTGAGGCCCCGTCCCTGTCTGCGTATCCCGGCATGGGTGCGTATCGCCGCTATCTGGCTGATCCCTTTGTTGTCGTTGGGTGTTTCTTATTATCTATATAGAGACGCACGGGATGTCAGGCAGCTCGCTTTTATGGAGCGGTTCGTACCTTCCGGCAAGCGGGAGCGGATCACCTTGCCCGATGGTAGCGAGGTCTGGTTGAATTCCGGTACCTTGCTGCTTTATCCATCCGACTTTATCGGGGATAAGCGAGAGATCTATCTGGTGGGAGAGGGATATTTCAAGGTGCGAAAACGTCCTGAGCAACCTTTCATTGTGCGGACGAAAGCGATGCGGGTACAAGTGTTGGGTACCGAGTTTAATTTATCCGCTTACTCGGACCAAGAGAAGATAACGACAACCTTGGAGGAAGGTTCCTTGAAGATCCTTCCTGATGATCCCTCGGTGGCTCCATGTATATTGAGTCCTAACGAGCAGCTTGTCTACATCCCTTCCCGGGGAAAGGTGGACGTGCGGCAGGTGGTGGGCTCGGATTACTCGGCATGGAAAGAGGGAGGCTTGTTGTTTAACAACGATTCTTTCGAGGATATTTTAAAAACCTTGGAACGTGTCTATAATGTGAAGGTGCATTTGCGTACCTCCGCTTATCATTCCAACCGGCTTACGATCCATTTCAATAAGAATGAGTCATTGGTGAACATCATGATGCTGCTCAAGGAGATAGTACCTGGTTTAGAGTATCAGATCAAAGAGGATGGAGTCTATATTGATTAAAATGTATATTTCTTAGTCTTCTTTTAAAAGTGAAAGTATATATAGAAACGAGTGTGTTTACCAATTAGAAGTAAAAACTTTATCTCACTGTTTGTTTGTCGAGCTGAACAATAGATACGAGCTTTCGATAAACAGTTTGGTGTTTGTGTCCTTTGGAATTTCTATTACTCAATGTTCTGTGTTTTACATTTGTTAACTTTATTCTGTTAGGTGTATCCTTCGTATTCCTTGTCCTAATAACGAGTACGTACTATAGAAGGAAATATAAATGTTTAACTAAAAAATCTAATATCGCATGAACAGGAATAAATCTATATGTATCACTATTCTTTGTTTGAGTCTTGCTATGGTTCGGAGTTTGCCTATTGATGCGCAAAAAGTGACATTTCATGACGGTTTTATCTCTTTAAAACAAGCATTTGAGAAACTAGAGTCAGTCTCGACTTATAAGATAGCCTATAATGACAGTCAATTGGATGTGTCGAGAAAGGTCTTGATGGATCAAAAAGAAATGGAAGTCTTGTTGGCCTTATCGCAATTGTTAAAGAATACGGGGTACACATATAAGACAAATGGAAATTACATACTTATTGTACCGGAGAAAGCGGATGATACCACGAAAGACAGAAAAAGAGTATCGGGTGTGATTGTCGATAACCAAGGTATCCCTGTGATTGGTGCAAATGTTGTGGAGAAGGGGACTGCAAACGGAACTATCACTGATATTGATGGGAAATTCACGTTAGAGGTAAGCGGTAATGCTACTCTTCAAGTCTCATATATCGGCTATAATACGCAAGAATTATCGGTCTCAGGAAAGACCGATTTCTCCGTTAAACTTGGCGAGGATACGCAAGCTTTAGACGAGGTGGTCGTTGTTGGATATGGAACACAAAAGAAGGTAAATCTGACGGGAGCGGTGCAAAGTATTTCTAGTCAGGATTTAACGAAGCGAAACCTTTCCAGTTCATCTCAAGCCTTACAAGGCTTGATACCGGGTATGGTTGTTACCCAAAGTTCCGGAGCTCCGGGAGCGACGGCCTCCATCCAAATCCGAGGAACGGGATCGATCAATTCAAATAGTGAGCCTTTGGTATTGATAGATGGAGTTGAGGGGGATATGAACTCTGTCGATATGAATGCGATAGAGTCTGTCTCTGTATTGAAAGATGCTGCATCAGCGTCGATCTATGGATCTCGTGCCTCTAATGGTGTCATTTTGGTGACAACCAAAAGGGCTAAAGAAAATAAATTATCGGTCTCTTATAATGGTTATGTAGGTTTTCGTACGCCTACCTCGACTCCTAATCCCGTAGATGCGGTCACTTATATGGAGGCTATCAATCAAGCGTGCATTAATAATAATCAAGCCCCTCAATATTCGGAAGAGGTAATTAATGCCTATAAAACTTCTGGGGCAGATAATATTCATAGGTATGATACGAATTGGAAAGATTTAGTATTTGATGAAATCACGTTAACACATAATCATTCACTTAGTGTTAGTGGTGGTAGTGATGTGTTAAAGACATTTGTCAATGCTTCCTATAATTATGAGGATGGTTTAATACCAAATAATTCGTTCAAACGTACTGCTATTCGTTCAAACACGGACGTTAAGCTAACAGAGTGGCTTAGGGCGGGTTTAAACCTGAATATCCGTAGAAGCATTCAAAAAGACCCGACGAGTGGAACAAATAATATTATAAATAGTACGTTGCGTTTTACACCTCTTTTTGGGGCTGTTAATAATGATGGAACTTGGGGAAATGGCCAAAATGGTATCAATCCGTTAGCGCAAGCGATTGATGGTGGGGTTAAGGTCGTAGATAATAATGATATAGATGTAAAAGGAACTCTCGCTTTGACACCAATCAAAGGTATGGAGATCTTGGCCAGTTATGCCAGCAGGCGGTATGAGAATAAACAAGATAAGTTTCAGAATACCTATGATACTTATGAGAGTGGTAATTTTATCATGACTTATCCTACGACTAAATCTAGGTATGAGGAGTGGTATCAGTTGATTAAGAACCAGTTTAACGCTCAGGTGACTTATGAAAATACTTTCAATGAAAGGCATTATTTTAAGGGCTTTTTGGGATTTCAAACCGATGAGTTCAAAAATAAGTCGTTTGGTGGTTCACGTAATAATTATTACTATGATGGCTACGAGGAAATGAATCATGGGGATGCCTCTTCCTCTATGGTTAATGGTAATAGTTCTAAATTGACTATGATGTCATATTTCGCTCGCTTTAATTATACTTTTGCGGACAAATATTTAATCGAACTTACCGGACGTTACGATGGCTCATCAAGGTTCACTGCTAAAAATCGCTGGGGATTTTTTCCTTCAGTGTCTATTGGATGGCGAATATCAGAGGAACATTTCTTCGATCCATTAAAAGATGCGATTGATAATTTGAAGATCCGTGCTTCGTATGGTTCTTTAGGAAACCAAGACCTCAAGGACTATTATCCATATGCGTCTGTATTAGCCTTGGATGCCTCGTATTGGTTTGGAGATAGTAAAAATTATACTACAGGAATTTATTCCAATGCGTTGTCTAATCCTGAAATCTCTTGGGAGAAATCACAGCAGTTTGATTTTGGATTGGATATTACCGCTTTTAATACCCGTTTGGATGTGACGTTTGATTATTACATCCGTGAAATTAGCGATATGTTGCAACAATTTCCCGTGACTTATGCGGTTGGTTTGACTTCTCCATGGGAGAATGCGGGCAATATGAGAAATAACGGTTGGGATTTAAGCGTGATGTGGCATGATCGGATAGGAAAAGTGAAATATAACATTAGGGCTATGTTATCCGATGTAAAAAATGAGGTGACGGATCTGTATGGAAATAAGTATATTAATGATAATAATACGACACAAGAGGGATTCCCTATAAGTTCTTGGTATGGATATGTGGCTGATGGATATTTCCAGTCTAAAGAGGAGATTAATAACTATCCAGTTTATGGGAATAATAAAGATAATGTAAAGCCCGGATATATAAAATATAAGGATATTAGTGGCCCTGAAGGGGTACCTGATGGCCAGATCACAGATGCGGATCGTACGATTATCGGTGATCCACAACCACGTTATTCTTTTAGTCTGAATCTAGGTGCGGAATGGAATAACTTTGACTTTAATGTGTTTTTACAAGGAGTGGGTAAACGGGATATATTCTTTAACGGAGCAGGAGCAAGGCCGTTTTGGATGGGAGGTACTGTTTACGAACATCAGTTGGATTCTTGGTCTGAAGAGAATCGAAATGCAGAATATCCTTTATTATTGATTGATGGTTCAGGCGGAGGAAACATGAATAATATTCCTTCTTCTTTTTGGGTAAAGAGTGGGGCTTATATGCGTTTAAAGAACGTGAGTGTAGGTTACTCATTGCCTAAGAATATATTAGGTAAATCAGGGCTTAGTAATGTGCGATTTTATCTAAGCGGCCAAAATCTACTCACAATAGCAAAAGGATATAAAGGATATGATCCTGAAGGTGATGTATCATCTTATTATCCGGTTACTCAGGTTTATACATTTGGTGTCGATATAAAATTTTAAAGGAAAGGTTATGAAAAGATACAGATTCATTTATACGATTTGCGTGTTACTTGTTTTTATTAATATATCATGCAGTGATTTTTTGGATGTAGAAGATACGAATCCGTCTTACACAAACGAGGGATTTTATACAAATGAGAACGCAATCAGAGAAGGGGCAACTGGTGTATATTCGAACTTATATATGCAGGTTGTAGGAGAACTCGCCCATACGACAATCTTTGATTTTTATACAGGGCTAGCTCTGGAAAGAAATGAGAATACGACGATTGGTGCGGGAGGTGGTTTAAATGCGGATAACAGCGATATACTTAAATTCTGGTCCCAACTTTATACGAACGTAGCGAGAGCAAACGCATTTTTAACAGGAGTGAGGCCGAATATGGATGATCTTAGTAAGAAGTCTTTACAGTATGTATCGGAGGTCCGTGTGTTAAGAGCGTATTATTATTATCTGTTAATCGCTTTATGGGGGGATGTGCCTTTTTATACAGAACCTCCCACTTCCGATCAGTATGAGGTGGAAAAAACATCAAGGGTTAAAATATTGGATTTTATTATAAACGAATGTAATGAAGCTACCGAATATCTAGATTGGATCGCAATGGATAGAGGACGTGTTGATAAATCATTTGCGTATGGTCTTATCAATCGTATGGCTTTATTAGGGGGGAGTTTAGATTTCGGAGGAAAAAGTACTGAATATTTTAAAATAGCCGCTGAAGCAGCCTCAAAAGTGATCGGGAAACGTTTGCTGGCATTGAACTACGAGGATTTGTTTGTCGTGGAAGGACAGGCGAAAGCAGATGTCCGAAACGAGATGATTTTGGAGATGATCTATAATGTTGATGGTACGAATGTTCACAGGAATTGGACTGGATTTGGTTTTGTCTCTCGTATGCAAGGACAAACGTCTCGACATCCGAGTATGCTGTTGGCAGATACTTATGAATGTATAGATGGGAAACGTATTGATGAATCTCCACTATATGATGTACATCACCCACAAAAGAACAGGGACCCTCGTTTCAAGGCTACTTTATGGATGCATGGAGATACAGCTACTTGTAATAATGGTTCTTTGAATACCGTTATTATCAATGCCTATGATGACGAGACACAACAATATAATTATACGACTGGTGAATGGGAGGTTAGAAATAATGATGATATAAATAGCGCTGCAGCTTGGGCTAGTTTTACCAATGCCGGGTGTGGTTATATTATAGCTAAATATAGTAAAGAAACATCTCAAAATATTAGCTATACAAGTCAAAATGTACCAATCATGCGGTATGCGGAAATCTTACTTGGTTATGCGGAAGCGAAGATTGAACTAGGGGAGTTGGATCAGAGCGTTTATGACGCTATCAATCAAGTACGAAATCGTGTAGGGATGCCCAATGTATCGGCTGATAGAATCGGAAATATAGAGAAAATGCGTCAATTAGTAAGAAGAGAGCGTAAGGTAGAATTCGCTATTGAAGGATTGCATCTGATCGATATGAGAAGATGGGGAATTGGGGATTTAGAAAATGAGAAACCGATGTATGGTCGTCCTATCGAGGAAATTCGTTATAAAGGTTTGTCTGAGACCGATATTCCTTATTTTAAGAAATCGGATCGTCATGATTTAAATGATATTCCTGATTATGAGTCTTATAAAGAGAAATTGAAAGTAAGGGACGCAAATCGTTATTGGGATGCTAAATTTGAGTTATGGCCTATTCCTCAACAAGAATTGGATCGTAATCCTAAATTAGTTCAAAATAAAGGGTATTAAAATATGAAACGACGAGATTTTTTGACTTATAGTTTATTGACAGGAGGAAGCTCGCTTTTGCTTCCTCTTGTGACAGCTTGCCAAAAAGGGAATAAGATTTCCTCTTCCATGCCGATTGAAGGAGGAGCGAAAGTAGAGGAAATGAAAGCTGATATTGTGGTTGTTGGAGGAGGAATGGGCGGTTGTGCAACTGCGTTAGCCGCTTGTAGAAATGGTATGAATGTAATTCTTACGGAAGAAACGGATTGGATTGGTGGACAGGTTTCTCAGCAAGGTGTACCGCCAGACGAACATAAATGGATTGAGTCTGGTGGAGCTACCGCATCTTATCGAATGTATAGAAATAAAATACGTGATTTTTATCGGTATCATTATCATTTAACAGAGGCGGCTCGTAATAATCCATATCTAAATCCGGGTAATGGTGGTGTATCTAAAATATGCCATGAACCGATGGTTTCTGTGGAGGTCTTGATGGAAATGCTAATGCCTTATGTTAGTGCGGGAAAATTACAAATTTTGTTAAATCATAAGGCTCAAAGTTCCGATGTGCAGGGAGATGAAGTGTTAGCTGTTACTGTACGAGATAGACAAAATGGAGAACTTGTTACCTTGACCGCTCCTTATTTTGTGGATGCGACAGAGTGTGGTGATTTACTACCACTGACGAAGACTGAATATGTAACAGGTTCGGAGTCGCAAGAAGATACAAAAGAGCTGCATGCTGCTAAGCAGTCAAATCCTTTGAATAATCAGGCTTTTACTGTTTGTTTTGCGATGGAATACATACCGGGAGAAGATTGGACGATCGATAAGCCAGATAATTATACGTTTTGGGCTAACTATATACCAAATTTAACTCCTGCATGGCCAGGTAAATTGTTGAGTATGACCTATCCGACACCATCTACATTAAAACCTAATCATGCTGTCTGTATTCCTGATGGAACACCAACGGATGCTTTTAACTTTTGGATGTATCGTAGAATTATAGATCAGCATAATTTTCTTCCAGATACTTACCAAGGGAGCACGACTCTTGTTAATTGGCCTCAGAATGATTATATGTTAGGGAATATTATAGATGTGCCCGAGAATGAATTTCAGAAGCATGTGGATGCCGCAAAAGCTTTGAATCTTTCATTGTTATATTGGTTACAGACTGAAGCCCCACGACCAGATGGTGGTGTTGGTTGGAAGGGATTAAGGCTCCGTAAAAATTTGCTTGGTACGAAAGATGGAATGGCTAAATATCCTTATATAAGGGAGTCACGCCGCATTAAAGCGGAATTTAGAATTTTAGAGGAGCATGTGGGCGAAGAGAATAGGAAGTTGATATCAGGAGAAACAACTGCTGCTGCATTTTATGATAGTGTTGGTATTGGTTATTATCATATAGATTTGCATCCTTCTTGTGGAGGAGACAATTATATAGATTTCAACTCTCTTCGTTTTCAAATACCGTTAGGTGCTTTATTACCACAGCGGGTAAATAATTTGTTCCCTGCATGTAAAAATATAGGGACGACTCACATAACAAATGGGTGTTATCGTACCCATCCAGTAGAGTGGGGAATAGGAGAAGCTGTAGGTTTATTAATTACCTATGCCAGTAAAAAGCAAATATCCGCTCGTATTATTCGCAGCGATAAGAATATGCTAACGGATTTCCAGCAATGGATTCAAAAAGAAGGAGTCGAGATTGCATGGAAAAAAGAACTTGTGTAAATATTGTGTGTTGGTAAAAATTAGGATTGGAGAACCGTATTAATGGAATCAAGAAATGAATTCTTGTTTTGTTGATACGGTTCTTTTCTTTTTATGTCAAGAAAATGTTTTTACCTTTAGACGGGCAAAAAGAATCCCGAATGAGTGGGTATGGATTTTTTTGCTAAAACATGTTAATAGAAAGTTTTTTCTTTTTAATAATATGTATTTGTTTGTCAGTTACGAAATAATCACTACCTTTGCACCGCAAAATTTTTTATTAATCAATATTAAACAGCGTTTTATGAACAATTACGAAACCGTTTTCATTTTGACTCCCGTTTTGTCTGACGCTCAGATGAAGGAAGCGGTAGAGAAATTCACGAACCTTCTGAAAGCTCAAGGAGCTGAGATCGTGAATGAAGAGAACTGGGGCTTGCGCAAGTTAGCTTATCCTATCGACAAGAAGACAACAGGCTTCTACCAGTTGGTTGAATTCAAGGCAGATCCTAGTGTTATCGCTACGTTGGAGTTGAACTTCCGTCGTGACGAGCGTGTGATCCGCTTCTTGACTTTCCGTCAAGACAAGTATGCCGCAGAATATGCAGCTAAGAGAAGAAATCTGAAATCATCTAAAGAAACAGTAAAGGAGAATAATTAATTATGGCAGCAACTCAATCAGAAATCAGATATTTAACTCCGCCTTCAGTAGACGTTAAGAAGAAAAAATATTGCCGTTTCAAAAAGAACGGTATCAAGTATATCGATTATAAGGATCCTGAATTCTTGAAGAAATTCTTGAACGAGCAAGGTAAGATCCTTCCGCGTCGTATCACTGGTACTTCCTTGAAGTTCCAACGTCGTGTGGCTCAGGCTGTAAAGCGTGCTCGTCACTTGGCTTTGCTTCCTTACGTGACCGATTTGATGAAATAATTAATTAAGAGGAGACAGAATATGCAAGTTATTTTGAAAGAAGATGTAGTGAATTTAGGCTACAAAGACGATATCGTAACAGTAAAAGACGGTTACGGACGTAACTTTCTAATCCCCACGGGTAAGGCAGTGATCGCTTCAGAGTCTGCTAAGAAAGTATTGGCTGAGAACTTGAAGCAACGTGCCCATAAATTGGCTAAGATCAAGGAAGACGCTCAGACTTTGGCCGCTAAGTTAGAGGGTGTAGCTTTGACGATTGGTGCTAAGACTAGCTCTACAGGTACGATCTTCGGTTCTGTAACGAATATCCAAGTTGCTGAGGCTTTGGCTAAGGCTGGTTTCGAGAATATCGATCGTAAGATTATCTATATCAAGGAGTCTGTTAAGGAAGTAGGTAGCTATAAGGCTGTTTTGAAACTTCACAAAGAGGTTTCCGTTGAGGTTCCTTTCGAGGTTGTTTCTGAATAATAGATACTTTAATATATCATGAAAGAGGGTAGTTTCGAAACTGCCCTCTTTTTTTGTTTTAATTATAAAAAAAGATATCTGTCAATCAGCAAAAAAGCGCTACATTTGTCTCCAAATTTGCAATAATTTTAGAAAGTGAGCAAAAAGTCTTTTCTATATATTAACTTGCTATTTGCGTTGTTTTTTTTCTTGCCCGGACTTCAGGCGAGAGAGAAGACTTTTACGGTCGTGATCGATGCTGGGCATGGCGGTAAGGACCCGGGAGCTAGAGGGGCGAATGTTAATGAGAAGGAGATAAATCTCGCTGTCGCCTTAAAATTGGGTCGATTGATAGAGAATAACGCGGAGGATGTGCGTGTGATCTATACTCGTAAGACGGATCGTTTTATCGAGTTGGACGAACGTGCGAATATAGCGAACCGCAATAAGGCGGATCTTTTCGTGTCTATCCATACGAATGCCGTAAAGCGTGGAAGTACCGTGCAAGGTACGGAGACGTATACGCTGGGTTTGGCCCGTAGCGAAGAGAACTTAGAGGTGGCTATGAGTGAGAACTCAGCGATCTTGTTGGAGGATAATTATCAACAACGGTATGAGGGATTTGACCCGAACTCTTCGGAGTCCTATATCATTTTCGAGTTTATGCAGAATAAGCATATGGAGCAAAGTATTAGTCTGGCTTCCGAGATACAGAAATCGTTCGGGGCTTGTAAGCGGGTGGACCGTGGCGTAAGACAGGCTGGTTTTTTGGTGCTTCGTAAAACGAGCATGCCCAGTGTTCTGGTCGAGTTGGGGTATATCTCGAATCGTCAAGAAGAGCAGTTCATGAGAACCGCCGCCGGACAAAATAAATTGGCGGAAGCGTTGTACGATGCTTTTTGCAAATATAAGAAGAATTACGATCGTCGTAAAGGAAATATTTCCGGAGCTGTCGTTGCTCCCGTAGCGAATGAGAAAACTCCGCCTCCGGGGAGCGAGGCTGATATCTTAAATAAAAAACAGCAAGCCACAAGACAGAAAACCTCAGTTTCTTCTACCACTTCCGTGAACAGGAACACGAAAGGAAAGGTTATATATAAGATACAATTCTTGACTTCCAATAAGAAGCTTCCTGCGAACTCCCGGTTATTTAAGGGGTACAAGAACGTGGATTTCTATGTGGAGAAAGGTATCTATAAATACACGTATGGCGAGACTTCGGATTTTAACTCGATCCGGAAGATGCGCCGAACGATCGCAAAAGATTTTAAAGATGCTTTCATCATCGCTTTTAAGGATGGGAAGAAGGTGAAATATTAATGATTTAGGAATAAATTATACATTATAAATAAAGGAAATGAAAAGTGTATTCACTAAAGAGGCGAAGATCGGACTTGTGACGATCGTAAGTCTGGCGTTATTGTATTTAGGCATTAATTATCTGAAGGGTATTAACCTGTTTCAACCGGTGAACCATTACTACGTATCATTCAGCAACGTAAAGGGGGTGACGATTTCCAGCCCTGTATTTGTGGATGGTTTTAAGGTGGGATTGGTTCGTGATATTATTTATGACTATGATACGACCGGTAAGATCATCGTTGAGGTTAGTTTGGAAGATAAGATGAGGCTGAATAAGGGAAGTTATATAGCGGTTGTCAATACTTTCTTAAGCGGAGCTGAGTTGCATATCCATTTGAACACTTACGTGGATGACTTTTTGAAGCCGGGTTCTACGCTTGAGGGACGAATGGAAGAGGATATGATGCAATCCGTACAGGAGAAGATCTTGCCAAGCGTTGAGAACCTTTTGCCGAAGATCGACACGATCTTGGGTAGCTTGCAAACCTTGATCGCTCATCCGGCCTTGGCTCAATCCTTGAATCATATCGAAAAAACGACTCGCAACCTAGAGGTGTCTACCCGTCAGTTGAATCAGATGTTGAGTAAGGATGTACCGGGTATCGTGAATAACTTGAAGACGATGACGGATAATTTCTCGGAGGTGAGCGCCAACTTGAAAGAATTGGATTTGGCTACAACGGTCAATTCCATCAATGCGACCTTGGCGAACTTGAAGTTGACTACGGATAAATTGAATTCGACGGATAATAGCATCGGCTTGTTGTTAAACGACAAAGGATTGTATGATAATCTGAATAGCACGATGGACAACGCCTCTAAGCTATTGCTTGATTTGCGGGAGAATCCGAAGAGATACGTGCATTTCTCTGTTTTTTGATTATGTTAAAAAATCATAGCATAAAAGACGTTATTTAGAATCATTCTAATTAGACAAAAAGTTAGGGGACTCCTGCTGATTATACGCATAAGGCCTTTAGGTAAAGTGAGATAGATACTTCCTGAGGCCTTATTCCGTCACCGGACGTCAGCGTTTACGCTTTTGTAGAGGTCTCTAAAATAAAGGGTTTTTGAACATTGGTCGATCTAAATAGCAGTAAATCAGATAGGTATTAGTAACTGTCTGAATCTAAAAGGGATATTGAAAATTCATATTTACCAAACAAAATAGCACTTTTTTTTTCGGAATTAATTTCTAAACTTTGTAGTCCGAATGTAAAAAGTATTAGTGGGAGAGAAAGAAAACATGCAGACTGATTATCAAACATTGTGGAATAAGTGCCTTGCGGTCATAAAGGATATTGTGCCTAAGGCAGCTTTTGACACATGGTTCGTACCTATCGTTCCGTTATCATACGAAGACAAGAAGTTTACCATACAGGTGCCTAGTCAATTCTTCTATGAGTATCTGGAAGAGAAGTATGTTAATGTTTTGAAAGTTACATTGTATCGTGTAATCGGTCAAGGAACCATTCTTAACTACCGTATCATGGTGGATAAGACAACTGGTGGTACGGTTGATTATCCGGCGGAGAATGCTTCCACCGCTGTAAAGAAAGTCACTCCCAAGGACGCTAACAAGGCTCCGAATCCATTTATGACGACTGCTCCGCAGGATTTGGACCCTCAGTTGAACCCGAAGTATAATTTTGATAATTATTTCGAGGGTACGAGCAATAAGCTGGTTCGTACGGCGGGTGAGGCTGTTGCCCAGAATCCGGGAAAGACTACGTTTAACCCGTTGTTTATTTTTGGTCCGTCAGGAGTGGGTAAAACTCACTTATGCCATGCGATCGGAACCCGTATCCGGGAGTTGCATCCGGAAAAAAAAGTGTTATATGTATCTTCGCATTTGTTCCGGGTACAGTTTACAGATGCTATCCGTAAGAATACGACTAATGACTTCTTGAATTTCTATCAAAATATCGATGTGCTGCTGTTGGATGATATACAGGAGTTGATCGGTATGGATAAGACTCAAAATACATTCTTCCATATTTTCAACCACCTGCACCAGTTAGGTAAGCAGCTTATCTTGACTTCTGATAAACCTCCTGTGGATTTGCAAGGGATGGAAGAGCGCTTGATCACCCGTTTAAAATGGGGATTGACGGCTGAGTTGAGCCGTCCAGATCTGGATCTACGTAAAAAGATACTGAAGAATAAGATCAACCATGACGGAATCATGATTCCGGATGAGGTCTTTAACTTTATCGCTAATAATGTGACGGAGAATGTCCGTGACTTGGAAGGTATTCTCGTCTCTTTAATGGCTAATGCGGTTATCAATAATCGTGAGATCGATCTGCCGTTGACGAAACGTGTGGTTAGCCAAGCGGTTCGGTTGGAGAAGAAACAGATCTCCGTACAGATGATTCAGGAGATCGTTTGCAAGTATTTCAACTTGGAGCAATCGGTTATCCAGACTAATTCCCGTAAACGTGAGATCGTGCAAGCCCGTCAGATCACGATGTATTTGGCGAAGAAATATACGGACTCCTCTTTTTCCCATATTGGAAAGATCGTAGGAAAGAAAGACCATGCGACGGTCTTGCATGCTTGTAAGACGATCAAAGACCAGATTGAGACTAGTAAGTCTTTCCGGTCTTCCGTAGAGGAAATCGAGGTCTTGCTCAAGAACTAAATTAAGAATCCCTATATAGTAGGATAAGGACGTCTCTCTAAAGAGGCGTCCTTCTTTGTTTTGGAAGATCCGTATAAGTGTTAAGTTTTCTTTTTGGAAAACTATTTGATGCTTAGTTTTGTTTAAGTAGTTGAAAATGTGGAGTTGCAAGTTTTGTTTTGGAAAACTTTTCAATAAGTATTCTTTTTAACGTAGGGTAATTTGGATAACTGGTAAAGTATGCGTAAACTTGCAGTCGCAAAATAAATATAATAATTGTGGATCGTAAAACTTACACTTTTGACGAAGCGTTTAAGGCTTCATTGGATTACTTTACCGGTGACGAGCTCGCCGCTAAAGTATGGGTAAATAAATATGCCTTGAAGGATGCGTTTGGAAATATCTATGAGGAATCTCCGAATGATATGCATCATCGCTTGGCAAGTGAGATTGCCCGTGTGGAAAAAAAGTATCCGAATCCGTTGTCGGAACAAGAACTTTTCGACCTGTTTGATCATTTCCGCTACATCGTTCCGCAAGGAAGTCCGATGACGGGAATTGGCAATGATTATCAAATTGCCTCACTCTCTAATTGTTTTGTTATCGGATTGGACGGGCAAGCGGATTCGTATGGTGCGATTATTCGTATTGACGAAGAACAGGTACAATTAATGAAGCGCCGTGGTGGTGTAGGCCATGATCTTTCGCATATTCGCCCGAAAGGTTCTCCGGTTAAGAATTCTGCGTTGACTTCTACCGGGTTGGTTCCGTTTATGGAACGTTATTCGAATTCCACCCGTGAGGTGGCCCAAGATGGCCGTCGTGGAGCTTTGATGCTGAGCGTTTCTATTAAACATCCGGACTCGGAGGCGTTTATCGACGCTAAGATGACGGAAGGTAAGGTTACAGGTGCAAATGTATCTGTGAAGATTGATGATGATTTCATGAATGCCGCGGTTAATGGCGGTACCTATAAGCAACAATATCCAATTGATTCGGATTCTCCCGTTTATGTGAAGGATATCGATGCTTCTGGCTTATGGAAAAAAATTATTCATAACGCTTGGAAATCCGCTGAACCGGGTGTGCTATTCTGGGACACGATCTTACGTGAGTCTGTACCAGACTGCTATGCGGATCTGGGGTTCCGTACGGTTTCCACGAATCCTTGTGGCGAGATACCTCTTTGTCCGTATGATAGTTGCCGTTTGTTAGCGATCAATTTATATTCATATGTGGTAAATCCGTTCACTCCGGACGCTTATTTCGATTATGATTTGTTCAAGAAGCATGTAGGTTTGGCCCAGCGGATTATGGATGATATTATTGATTTGGAGTCGGAGAAGATCGAGATGATCTTGGCTAAGATCGACTCGGATCCGGAATCCATGGAGGTAAGACAAACAGAGCGTCATTTGTGGGAAAAGATCCAACGAAAGACTTTGCAAGGACGCCGTACAGGTGTGGGCATTACGGCGGAAGGCGATATGATTGCCGCTTTAGGTTTGCGTTATGGAACAGAAGAAGCAACCGATTGTGCGGAACTTATACAAAAGACATTAGCTTTGGCCGCTTATCGTTCATCCGTAATGTTGGCGAAAGAACGTGGTGCCTTTGAGATATTCGATGCGAAGCGTGAGGAAAAAAATCCGTTCATCAACCGTTTGCGTGAGGCTGATCCTGCTTTATATGAGGATATGTTGAAATACGGCCGTCGTAATATCGCTTGCTTAACAATCGCTCCGACAGGAACGACTAGCTTGATGACACAAACCACTTCCGGTATAGAGCCGGTATTCTTGCCGGTATATAAGCGCCGCCGCAAAGTAAACCCGAACGATTCCGAGGCTCGTGTGGATTTCGTGGATGAGACAGGCGACGCTTTCGAGGAGTATATCGTATTCCATCATAAGTTTGTAACGTGGATGCAAGCGAATGGTTATTCGGCAAGTAAGAAATATACACAAGAAGAAGTGGAGGAGCTAGTTGCTAAGTCTCCTTATTATAAAGCGACTTCCAATGATGTCGATTGGTTACAAAAAGTCCGTATGCAAGGACGCATTCAGAAATGGGTGGACCATTCTATCAGCGTAACGATCAATTTGCCGAACGATGTAAGTGAGGAGTTGGTAGATTCTTTGTATGTTGAGGCATGGAGATGCGGATGTAAAGGATGTACTGTTTATCGAGATGGTTCTCGTTCCGGTGTCTTGATTGCGACAGATAAAAAGAAGAAAAAAGAGGATTGCAACTGCATGCAACCACCGGTTATCGTATCTACCCGTCCTCGTGAATTGGATGCGGATGTGGTAAAATTCCAGAATAACCGTGAGAAATGGATCGCTTTCGTCGGCTTGTTGAATGGCCGTCCGTATGAGATCTTTACCGGTTTGGCCGATGATGACGAGGGTATCATGTTACCTAAAAACGTTTCTAAAGGTACGATCATCAAGAGCTATGATGAGGATGGTAATAAGCATTACGACTTCCAGTTCAAGAATAAACGCGGTTATAAAATGACAATCGAAGGCTTGGATGGCAAGTTTAATCCGGAATATTGGAACTATGCTAAATTGATTTCCGGTGTGCTCCGTTACGGAATGCCTATCGATCAGGTTATAAAACTGGTACAGGGTATGGAGTTGAATAGCGAGTCTATCAATACTTGGAAGAATGGCGTGGAACGGGCCTTGAAGAAATATTTACCGAACGGCATGGAAGCGAAAGGGCAGAAATGTCCGAACTGTGGGTTGGAGACCTTGATTTATCAAGAAGGTTGTTTGATCTGCACGAATTGCGGAGCCTCTAAATGCGGTTAAATAATTGACTAAATCTATATACCATGAAAGTCACTTTTAATATAAACTTCCATACCGTTTGGGGACAGAAGTTATGTGTAGTGGGCTCCATACCGGAATTAGGCTCTTGGGAACCTGCTTTGGCTAAGGAGATGAATTACTCTGGGGATGGAAACTGGAAACTGGAACTGGATCTTCCACCCGATATAAAAGATATAGAATATAGATATTTCTTAAGTGTTAATGATAAGCAGATCTTTGAGGAGTGGGAGAAGAATCACCGGATTGTATTGGATGGACAATCTGATTCTTACATCCTTTATGATTATTGGCAAATCCGTCCGGATAATCTAGCCTTTTATTCTTCGGCTTTCACCAAAAGTTTATTCGCTCATCCCTGCAATACACATGAGAGGGTCGTTAGAAGTGGAAGAAAATTGGTGATAAAGATATCCGCTCCCCGGGTGGAAAAGAATCAGTGTGTAGCCATTACTGGAAATCAAGAATGCTTAGGTAACTGGCATCCGGACAAGGCTTTATTGCTGAGTTGCGATACTTTCCCGGAATGGCATATTGATTTAGACGCTGCGGAGATACGGTATCCTTTAGAATATAAATTTTTGGTTTGGGATAATGATTCCCGTCAACCTTTGTATTGGGAGAGTGATGAGAATCGTATTCTAAGTCTTGTTCCCCAGAAACAGGGTGAGACCGTTGTTATATCTGGTCTTTACTTCCGGGATAGCTTACCGTTATGGCGTTGTGCCGGCTCGGTTATCCCCGTCTTTTCCTTGCGCTCGGAAAAGAGCTTTGGAGTAGGTGATTTGGGAGATTTACACATGTTGGTGGATTGGGCTAGAAAGACGCACCAACGTATCATTCAAGTATTACCTATGAATGATACGACAATGACCCATACTTGGGTGGATTCCTATCCGTATAGCGCTATTTCTATTTATGCCCTTCATCCCATGTATGTGGATTTATCGGCTTTGGGGACCTTGAAAGATCCGGAGAGAGCTGCTTTTTATGCAGGGAAGCAAAAAGAATTAAACGCAAAAGATACGGTTGATTACGAGGAAGTACTGAAATATAAATTGGGTTATTGTCAAGAATATTTCGCAGGGGAGGGTAAGGCCGTATTAGATACGCCGGAGTTTAAAGAGTTCTTGGCGCAAAATGAGTCATGGTTGATGCCTTACGCTACTTATTGTTTCTTGCGGGAAAGTTATGGGACATCGGATTTCTCTCAATGGCAAGGTAATTCTACTTACAATAAGACACGTGTTCGCACCCTATGCCGGGAAGATAGTGACGCATGGCCGGAGATCTCGTTCTCTTATTTCTTGCAATATGTATTGCACAACCAGTTCAAGTCGGTATCGGATTATGCCCGTAAGAATGGAGTTGTATTGAAAGGTGATTTACCCATTGGCGTGAGCCGCACTAGTGTAGAGGCTTGGACGGAACCGAAATATTTTAATATGAATGGTCAAGCGGGTGCTCCCCCCGATGACTTTTCCATGAACGGTCAGAACTGGCTGTTCCCGACTTATAACTGGGATGCGATGGAGAAAGATAATTTCTCTTGGTGGAAAAAACGCTTCGCTAAGTTAAGTGATTATTTCGATTGTTTCCGTATAGATCACATCTTGGGATTTTTCCGAATATGGGAGGTTCCTTGTGAATATGTGCAAGGGCTTTGTGGTCATTTCAATCCAGCGTTGCCGTTCTCGAGAGAAGAGATCGAGCAGTATGGATTGAATTTTAACGAATCTCGTTTCACGACCCCACATATCAATCGACAATTTTTATCGGAATTGTTTGAGGAAAATACAGAAGAGGTGATAGGTGCTTATTTGGCACAATCCTCCTCCCGGCATTATGTGTTAAAACCGTTCTGTGATACGCAAAGGAAGATTGAGGCGTTGTTTGCGGATAAGGCGGATCCAGTTTCCCTACGGATCAAGAATGGCCTGTTTACGATTGCGAATGAGGTATTATTTCTTCGTGACCCAAGAGAGACCGATAAGTTCCATCCCCGGATCTCGGCGAATCAATCCTATATCTATCGGGAATTGAGTGGTTCCGACCGTTATGCGTTCGATCAGTTATACTGGCATTTCTTCTATCATCGCCATAATGATTTTTGGAAGGCGCAAGCGTTTAAGCGTTTGACACCGTTGGTCGCGTCCACGGAGATGTTGGTTTGTGGAGAGGATCTAGGTATGATCCCCGCCTCTGTTCCCGAGGTTATGAATAAGTTGCAAATACTAAGCCTTGAGATTGAGCGTATGCCGAAGAGTCCGCAGCGGGAATTTTCCGATATGTTTAATTTGCCTTATCATTCCGTTTGTACGACTTCTACACATGATATGACTCCTCTTCGTAATTGGTGGAAAGAAGATCCGGAGAAGACACAGCGTTATTACAACCATGTATTGCAACGGATCGGTGAGGCCCCGGATGAATGTACGGCTGAAATCGTTGCCCAGATTATTTCTAATCATTTGAAGACTCGTTCCATGCTGACGATTATTCCGTTGCAGGATTGGTTTGCTATGGATGATTCTATCAAGCGAAAGGATATAGAATCCGAGCGTATTAACGTTCCTGCGAATTCAACGCATTATTGGCGCTACCGGATGCATATTACGTTGGAACAGCTTTTGCAGGCTGATAACCTGAATAATAAGATAGTCTCGTTGATAAAAGAGGCTGGACGAAAATAAGAAAGACTAAGGGCCGTATCGAAAAGTGCGGCCCTCAGTCTATTTGTCCGCTTTCTTTTTCTCGGAACACATCGAGCAGGCTCCGTTGAACCGTGCGTTTGGTTCGATCTCTAGGGATTGGGTATATATATCTCCCTTGATAATTGCTGTTGATTTTAGAATAAGCTTTGCGCTTACTTTTACGGAGCCATCTACCTCACCGAGAATCTCAGCATTCTCGGATACGATATTGCCTGTTACGCTACCTTTGGGGCCGATAACGATCTTGCCGTTGCAACTGATGTCCCCTTCTACTTTTCCATCCAAGCGAAAGTCTGTCTCTGTGATAATATTACCCTTTATCGTTGTCCCCGCAGCCAAGGCGTTGTGTAATCCGCCTGCGGAATTTTCATCTTTTTGTTTTATTCCCATCATAATGTGTTGTTACTTGGTTGACAAATATAAGACTATTTTTTTGCAGGAAGGTTTACTTTCTATACATTTACAGATAAATTAAAAGATTATGACAACAAAGATTGAATTACGAAGGATGACATTCTATGCCTATCATGGCGTGGCACCCCAAGAGACCCGGGTTGGGAATACTTTTATCGTAGATTTGATACTGACAGCGCCGTTGGAGAATGCGGTATGGAGCGACGATTTAAGCGATACGATCAATTACGCCACAGTATATGAAACCGTGAAAGCAGAAATGGCTATCCCCTCGAGACTTCTTGAGCACGCGGCGGGGCGTATCTTGAAGGCTTTGAAAGAGAGATTTCCACAGATCACGGAGGTGGAACTTGTCTTGTCTAAATTAAATCCTCCGTTTGGCGGAGATATTCATAGTGCTTCGATAATTCTTAAAGAAAGCTTTCTTTCTGTTTAGAAACTTTTATTTACCTTCGCGTTTGTAAAGAAGTGATGCGATATACGATATACTAAAAGCACAAATACGATAACATTATGGCATTTACCAACAACGTAATGATTGTTCGTCACGGATTGCTGGCGAAGTTAGTAAAGCTCTGGAAAGAAAACCGTCTTCTAGAAGAAATAGATCGCTTACCGATCGAGTTGAGTCCCCGAAAATCGAAAGTGAGGGGCCGTTGCTGTGTACATAAGGAACGTGCCGTCTGGAAATACAAGACCTTGCCTTTGCTTGGTTTTGATATGCAGGACGAGGAAGATGAGTTGACACCGCTTTCAGAGTATGCGAAGCGTGCCTTGTTCCGCTCGGAGAATAAGAAGGAAAATATCATGTGTGTAGTGGATGAGGCGTGTTCCTCTTGTGTCTCCGTGAATTATGAGATCACGAATCTTTGCCGGGGTTGCGTGGCTCGTAGTTGTTATATGAACTGCCCGAAGGACGCTATCCGATTCAAGAAAAACGGTCAGGCCGAGATTGATCATGAAACTTGTATCAGCTGTGGTAAATGCCACCAAAGCTGTCCGTACCATGCCATCGTTTATATCCCGATCCCTTGCGAGGAAGTTTGTCCGGTTAAGGCGATCAGCAAGGACGAGTATGGGGTGGAGCATATCGACGAGTCTAAATGTATATATTGCGGTAAATGTGTGAATGCTTGTCCGTTCGGTGCTATCTTCGAGATCTCGCAAGTATTCGATATCTTGCAACGCTTGCGGAATAAGGAACAGATGGTAGCGATTGTCGCTCCGTCTATCTTAGCTCAGTTTAGCGCTCCGAAGGAAAAAGTGTATGGCGCTATCAAGTCCTTGGGATTCGAGGAAGTGGTTGAGGTGGCGCAAGGCGCTATGGAAACCACCCGTCATGAGGCGGAAGAATTGATCGAGAAATTGAAAGAAGGACAACCGTTCATGACCACTAGTTGCTGTCCGTCTTACGTGCAATTGGCCGAGAAACATATCCCGGATTTAAAGAAATACATCTCTTCTACTGGATCTCCGATGTATTATACGGCCCGTATCGTGAAGGAAAAATATCCGGATGCGAAGATCGTGTTTGTTGGCCCGTGCGTGGCGAAACGAAAAGAGGTGAAACTAGATCCGTGCGTGGATTTTACACTTACGTTTGAGGAAGTAGGTTCCGTATTGGAGGGATTGGGTATCAAGATCGAGGAGGCCCAGCCTTTCTCTGTATTATTTAACGCTGTCCGTGAGGCGCATGGCTTCGCCCAAAGTGGTGGTGTGATCAACGCCGTTAAGGTTTATTTGAAGGACGAGAACGTAAATGCCGTGCAGGTAGCCAACCTGACAAAGAAAAATGTGGCATTATTACGTGCTTATGCTAAAACCGGAAAGGCTCCCGCGCAGTTTATAGAAGTGATGGCTTGCGAGGGCGGTTGTGTGACCGGTCCTTGTACGCACGCCGATAAGACTGCCGGACAAAAGCAGCTTATTAAGGAGCTTACTAAATTCTAGACAAAATGATTAAAAAATTGGTTTTATTTGTCTCCTTGACGGGAGTTTTTCTATGTACCGCTTCTTGCGGACATAAAGAATTACCGTCAATGGGAGATTATTCCGTACAGGTATTTAATGATACCCACGTACGTTTCGCTCCGGATGTATATCCCGCCGCTTTTAACGCTCCGGGACCGGACAGTATCTATCATTTGGTGAATGGCCGTATTATCTTGAAGAAGGTAACATTGCCGGAATATAAGCGAAACGTTTCCGTCAAACTCCGGGTTACGGTAGCTTCGAATGGAGATCGCTGGGATAAATCCGGCTCTTGTTTTGTATTGCCAAATGCCTCGGGCATTAATTTGTTGAATATCGCTAAAGGGGAGAAGGAGTTTCCTGCGGTGGATAGCGTGAAACTGGAGAAGATGATCGGTATCATCCCCGGGACGGATTATCAACCTACCGTGGAATTGATGCGTTTCATGACTCCGTTCGGAGTAGGGCATTACAGTAGTCCCGAGGATAGCTTGACGAAACATCGTAAACCTGTGTATGTCGACCATTGGGAGGATAGCGTAAGCTGGGAGCAAGACATAACCGATTTGTATCCTCTTCTGGAAGGTGGCGCTTATGTTGGGATCTTTATCGATACATGGACACCGGAAGGATACGTCGCTAGCATGACGATCGATGTGGACGAGTCCGATCTGACTTGCGACGCTTTGCCGAAGAAACATGTAGAGCCGTTGATGAATACGGTTTATTATATCGGGCAGGAATATCCGGATATATTCGCCCGGAAGGACGTGTCATTGGATTTTGATATTCCTCAAGGCGCACGTGATGTCCGTCTGAAATATATCGTTACGGGACATGGCGGTCATTCCGGTGGTGATGAGTTCGTGGAGAAACAGAATATTGTATCTGTTGATGGAGTTCCTGTCTTGGATTTTGTTCCTTGGCGTACGGACTGCGCTTCTTTCCGTCGTTTTAATCCGGCTACCGGGGTTTGGTTGAGAAAGCGTCTGGCTGCCTATATCACCGAGAAGGGTTATTCGGAGAAAGAAGTAGAGGAACCCTTGGCGTCTTCGGATCTTTCCCGCTCTAATTGGTGTCCCGGATCGGACGTGATACCGGAAGAGGTGGAGCTGAAGGATATCCAACCCGGCCATCATACGCTGACGGTGAGTATTCCGGAAGCGGCAGAAGTGGATGGGAATAAGCTGAATCATTGGTTGGTCTCAGCCTATTTGGTCTGGGATGAGTAAATAATGTGATAATATGTTATGTACCAATGTGCCAATCATGCTCTCTTCAACTAATTGGCATATTGGCACATTAGCCAATTAAAAAATTATTGATATGGAAGACTTGTTACCTTTCGCCCTATTATGTTTCACTTCGTTTTTTACGTTGACCAATCCACTCGGTACGATGCCGGTTTTCTTGACCATGACCAATGGTATGAATGACCATGAGCGGAAAGCGATTGTCCGAAGGGCCACGATCGTGTCGTTCATCACCTTGATGGTTTTTACTTTCTCCGGTCAGTTCCTGTTTAAGTTCTTTGGTATCTCCTCGAACGGCTTTCGCATAGCTGGCGGCTTTATTATCTTCAAGATTGGGTTTGATATGCTTCAAGCACGCTACTCGAACGCGAAGTTGAAAGAGGAAGAGGTGAAAACCTATGCGGATGATATATCCATTACTCCTCTGGCAATCCCGATGTTGTGCGGTCCGGGAGCGATCGCCAACGCAATCATGCTTATGGATGACGCCTCGACACTCAGCTTAAAGGGTACGTTGATTGGTATTATCGCATTGGTTTATTTTATCACGTTCTTGATCTTACAAGCTTCTACCCGTTTGGTACGGATATTGGGAGAGACTGGAAATAACGTGATGATGCGTTTGATGGGATTGATACTGATGGTGATCGCCGTGGAATGTTTCGTAAGCGGATTGAAGCCTATCTTGATCGATATCTTGCGTGAGGCGGTAGGGTAAAACCTTGTTGCCCATTGTAAGGTATTAAGAATGCCTATTATAAGTTGTTAAGAATGCCCATTGTTAGCACCTTATAATGGGCATTCTAATTATAGCTGTTTTTTATTGCTTTGAAAGTTCTTTCCCCTTTCAAATAAAACGCCAGAATGAGGCTATCTTGCTTCAGTTCGGGAATGGTGCTCAGTGTCCTTTTCTCCAGATTCTCTTTACGCTTGGGCGCATATTCCGGTTTGAGTTGGTGATAGGCTTTTCGTGCCTCATAAACAGCTTTCGCATTTGCGAAATGACCTTCCAGCAGGAACTTAGCGGCGGCGATGTAATCCAACCAAAAGCGAATACGCATCACATGCTTTAGATCTTCTTCCCGGGAATTCTTGTAAAGCATCAATAAGCTGTTCCTAAAATTCAAGAAGGTCTTGCGGGGACTTTCCGCGTTCAAGGTGGCTCCACCAACGTGGTAAACGATGGATTGCGGGACGCATACCAACCGATATCCCCGGGAACGTAAACGCCAACACATATCGACTTCTTCTTGATGTGCGAAGAATCCGGCATCTAATCCCCCGACTTCCTTATATGTAGCCGTACGAACGAATAAGCAGGCTCCTGTCGCCCATAAGATATCGGCGGGAGTGTCGTATTGTCCCTCGTCCTTTTCCACGATATGCAAGATTCTCCCCCGACAAAATGGATAGCCGTATTTATCAATGTATCCTCCGGCCGCACCTGCGTACTCGAAGTATTCTTTATTTCGTTGAGCCCGTATTTTGGGTTGGACACAAGCGATTGACGGATCAGAGTCGAGAGTGGCAATCGGGGCATCTAACCAATTGGGAGTAACTTCTACGTCGCTGTTTAATAAAACGCAATATTCATGGTCGAGCCTTTTGAGCGCTTGATTATATCCTTCGGCAAATCCGTAGTTCTGGTCGAGGCAGATAATGCTGACCGTGGGGAATTTTGCTTTCAACATCTTGATCGAGTCATCGGTAGAACCGTTATCTGCTACGATAACCTCCGCCCATTCCGGAGAGTTGGATACGACGGAAGGAAGGAATTCCTCCATTAGCTTTCTTCCGTTCCAGTTTAAGATGACAATCGCTACTTTTTTCATCCTTGTTGCTCGTGTTTATGTTTCCAACGTTTATGGGTCCATAGCCAGTAAGCCGGATCACGCAAGATCATTTTCTCTAAAAGTCGTGCGTATCGCTCGGTGATGTAATTCTCCGGAGTCTCTTTTGGATTCTCCGTAATCAGCTTCATGTCTACGGTGTAATATCCTCTTTTTACCTTTTGGGTATCGAGGAAGATCACAGGCAGGTTCAGTTTCCGTGCGATACGCTCCGGACCGGTTAATATGGCTGTATCTTGATGAAGGAACTCGGTCCAATAATGCAGGTTGGCCTTGCTGGGTGTCTGGTCCGCCAAGAAGATGACGACTGAGCGGGTCTTGTCTTGTTTTAACTTGATGATATCCCGTATCGTATCGTTTTTCTTGATGCCGAAAGAACCGAATTGCGTCCTGAGGTTGGCGAATAGCTTATCAAAAGCCTTGTTGTTTAACGGACGGTATATCTGATAGATGCGTGAGTCCTCAAAGCGAGTGGTCGAGCCGGAAAACCATTCCCAATTGCCATAATGCCCCATCGTGAGGATGAAGCAAGTATGGCCTTTTTCCATAAGCTGATCGACTAATTCCGGATTCTTTAAGTAAGCACGCCGTTGTATCTCATCCAGAGAGATATGGGCCAATTTGATCGTTTCCACGATATAATCGGCGAAATGATGATAGAACCGACGTTCTAATTGGCGTAATTCTGCCTTGGATTTATCCGGGAAAGAGGCGGTTATATTACGGCGCACTACTTTTACCCGGTATCCGGCTATCTTATAGATAAGGACATATAGGATGTCTGATAACACGTATAAAGCTCGCATGGGAAGTAAGGCGTGTACTTTTACCCAGCTATAAAGAAAGGCATATTGTATTTTATCCCACATCTTAGTTGACGGTTGATGATTGATTGTTGACTATTAATGCGGTGCGATCCTCATTCCAGCCGCCTAGTACGACTTTGCGGGTCTCATTGACCAAGGTGGCATCATAAGGGATTTCTACCTTTATATAGTTCTCGGTGAAACCGTGCATCTTGCCGTCTTTCTTGGTATGCTCGAATAAGACATTCGCTTCCTGTCCGATATGGGCCTCATAAAAGGCATGAAGTTTCTGGTCTGAGATATCCAAGAGTTGTTGACTGCGTGCGTGTTTGGTCTTTGGGTCTACTACATAATCGATCTTCAGCGCTTGGGTACCTGGGCGTTCCGAATAACTGAACACGTGCAGTTGGCTTATATCCAAGCTATCGATGAATTGGCGGGCCTCCTCGAAGTACTCGTCTGTCTCGCCACGGGTTCCAACGATTACGTCTACGCCAATGAAAGCATGCGGCATTACTTCCTTGATCTTTTCGATCTTATGACGGAAAAGAGCGGTGTCGTAACGGCGGCGCATTAATTGCAAGACAGCATCGCTACCGCTTTGCAAAGGAATATGGAAATGAGGAGCGAAACGTTTGCTATGGGCCACGAAATCTATGGCCTCGTCGGTAATCAGATTCGGCTCGATGGAAGAGATACGATAGCGTACGATTCCCTCTACCTCATCCAAAGCCCGGATTAAGTCGATAAAGGTCTCGTCGGTACTTTTGCCGAAATCCCCGATATTTACGCCCGTCAATACGATCTCCTTACCTCCTTTACGAGCGACTTCCTGCGCCTGTTCCACCATGCTGGCGATCGTCCCGTTCCGGCTTCTTCCACGGGCGAAAGGAATGGTACAATAGGAGCAATAATAATCGCATCCATCTTGTACTTTCAAGAAATGACGTGTACGGTCATCGGCCGAGCAAGAAGGGGAGAAGGAACGTATATCCTTGCTTTGTGAGGCGATAACAGTTCCTCCGTGTTCTTTCTTCTCCAGGTTCTCCAGATATTGAAGGATCTCTAATTTCTGTTCGGCGCCAAGAACCAAGTCAACGCCTTCTATATGGGAGACTTCCTCCGGCTTCAACTGTGCGTAGCAACCGGTCACCACGATAAAGGCTCCGGGGTGTTGCTTACCGATCCGCCGGATCGCTTGCCGGCACTTCTTATCGGCCAGTTCCGTTACGGAGCAAGTATTCACCACGCATATATCCGCTTTCTCTCCGGGGCGCACCTTGCGTACCCCTTGTTCGGCTAATAGCTTTCCTATGGTAGAGGTCTCCGCGAAATTTAGTTTGCAACCCAGCGTATAATAAGCGGCCTTTTTATTGTTAAATACGGTCTGATCTATCATTTTCGATTTAGTTAGAGTGCAAAGGTACTAATTAAGCCCGGATTAGTAAAGAGTTCAGATTGAGATGGACTTAAAAACTCTTTACTATCGCATAAATAGTTTACCGGAAGCCTATCTATTCTTCTTTACTATTGGATATATTCTACAAACCACGTCGTGGTCTGTACGATTCACGTCGTGGTCTGTATAAACCATGACGTGGTCTGTACAGACCATGCTGTGAACTAAGGTATAGATACAGTCAAGCAACATTATTTATGAAGACTTGTTATCGAATAGTCCTTGCTGCGGCCTTGTTTTGTTTATTGTGCCGATAGAGGAAATACGGCAACTAGGGCTCCACTAAGATTAATACCGGATTGTTATCATTCTCGGGTTGCTCCCAGTCGATTAAATAGCTATTATCATCTGCGAGAAACCTTGGAACAAAACGAGCGTTTTCGGACAGGGAATAATAGCCTTTAGGATAAGTGATCTCCAGAGCCTGGGATACACCGGTCTTCTTGTCAAAACAGAAAAAAAGGTTTACTATATAGTTGCTATATAGGTAGATTCGTTCTTCGCATTCTCCAAGGGCGATCATGGGCTTTTTACCTTCCATCGGATTTTTTCGAATATCACCGGGTGCTACACCATATCGTTCTGTTTCCGTGGGCTGTAGCTTTCCGATCTGTACGGCGGCGTAAGGCTTGATTTCTCTCTTCGGAGTGATCCTGTAGATCGTGTCGTTGTACAATTCCATAAAGCCATTCAGCCTGTTTCCTTGTGTTGGGAAAAACTCATGCCAAAACATCATTTGAAAGACCGCCTTAGGATATAAGCGCAGGTTCGGGATGCTGTCTGTCACCGTCTCTCCTTGGATGTGATAGAATCGTGAGGGAGTGTTACCAAACAGGTTGGGGATGAAGGCGAATATCTCGTCTTTATCGGGAAGAGGATATATACCTCGTATATTTTCGGGATATCGTAGATTTCGCATGAACTTACCTTCCCTGTCATATACTTTGATACGGTTCGGGGTTTCTTGCACATAGATATCGTTACCATGCAGGCAGAGGTCGAAAAGGTCGGCATATTCCTCCGGCCCGTTTCCCTTCTTTCCGATGTCGTGCAAATATCGTCCTTGGATATCGAATACGGAAATCCTGCCCGAGTGTACGATTAAGAATTTATTGTCATGTAGATAGACCTTCTGGATATATTTAATGAAGACGGAATCTGTGGTCTCTAAAGGGACATAGCGCACCTTTTTGCTCCATTTGTCTATGTTTATCGGCTCAACGGTCGATTCCACAAGATCCGTTAGGTCAATATTAAAAATCGCCCTCTCATTTTCTTGAGATCTATCGCAAGCCGTTAGTAGGATCGCTAAAAGTATAAAATATTTAACCATTGTCGAAGTATTTTGCTAGGGGTACAAAGATGATTCGAATTTATGCTTTATTATTTCCAATCCACTAAGGATGATTTAAAATAGTTCCAATCGGCCTTTTCCCATAAGGGGGCTTGCGCGCCAAGTCTTACTCTATATTCGTCCCAATGTGTGTTCTCTACTTTGGACCAACCTTTTTCGGCGACACCAGCCAAACGGGGCATTAACAGGAATTGCAGATCTCTGAAATTGGTGATCGTCTCGCACCAGATAGCGGCTTCTATACCCGCTACATCTTTTTGAGGATTCTCTACAGTTGGGTTGAAGGTCATCGGGTCCCAGTCGTACATTTCTTGGATCGTTTGTTTCTCATAGGCGGCCATGCCCAGACGTTCTTGCTCCGCGTTTTGGGTGGAGTCCGCACTTGGTTCCAGATATTTATGGTCCAGATAAACGTAACCGCTCGGCGAGAGAATCACTTTCGCTTTTTTGGATATACCAAGTCCCGGATCTTTTGGTGCCTCTTTCATGAATTCGGCGAATAAGGCCATGATCTCTTTATATTCGGCAGGTATATTATCTTTTTTCTTAGAAGAGTCCTCGTTTTTTTGCTTCAGATAAATCCAGTGCTGGATGACATCGCCTTCCGAGATATCCGCACGGGCGGTTTCTTGCCAGCCGACCATTTTCTTTCCATTCTTCAGTACGATTTCCCGTGTCTTATTTATAAAACGGACGAACTTATCATGGGGTAAGCCGATCGCCTCGTCGCCTCCGATATGAATGTAGTTTCCGGGTGCTAAAGCGGCTAGCTCTGCGATAACATCCTCCGTAAATTGCATCGCTTTCGGATCGTCTACGTCGAGGGCATTGAAGGCCTGCCCCGGGATGTTAACCTTGGTCTTGAATTTAACCGCGTTCTTGAAATCCGGATAGGCGGCGAATACGGCAGCTGTATGCCCCGGGATATCCACTTCCGGGATGATCGTGATGAAGCGTTCGTTTGCGTAATTCACGAGATCCTTGAATTCCTCTTGCGTATAATAGCCACCTTTTCTGTCGTTGTTGGGAAGTTGACCTCCTATTTCCGCTAGCTCGGGATATTTCTTGATCTCGATACGCCAACCTTGGTTATCGGAAAGATGCATATGCAGTACGTTCATCTTATATAAGGCGACCATATCGATCACTTGTTTCACTTCCTCGGGATCGAAGAAGCAACGAGATACATCGAAAGAGAGTCCGCGCCAAGCGAAACGAGGTGCGTCCTTCACTTCCAGTAGCGGTAGATAAATCTTCTCGCCTCCGGGCTGTAGGTTACCACCCACGATTTGTTTCAAGGTAGTGATACCTCGATAGATACCTTCTAGGGTAGTGGCCTTGATGTAGATGTTTCTCTTTTGGATGGAGAGGGAGTAAGACTCATCTACGGGGACACTATCTTTCGGACTCAATCCATAAGCTTTTGGCAGGTCGGCGAACTCTTTCGGATCTGTCAACTCGAGGAAGATGATGCAATTCGATTCTTTGTCTGAGGCGGAAGCCAGCTTGATGCCGGACAACTTTTCTATCTCGTTGGATAGCAACTCGCCCATACCCTTTAAGGATTCGTCCGCATAACCGATCTCGATGCCGGGATGAATCGTGAATGTACCTTCGCCTACTGTCATTTGGGCCGGAGCGGGGATAATGCTTACGCTTCTTTCTCCAACATCTGGGGATGAACAGGCGATAAATGTAATAAAACTACAGAGGGTCAATGCCCATGCGAGAGTGATTCTTTTCATTCTTATTTTAAATTTATAGGTTATATCATGGCAAAAGTAAGGATTTGTTTTTACTTTTACGCGAATTTCACAAAAGTGTGCTATGATCAAAGAGAATTTCATTAAGATTTACGAGGAGAGTTTCAAGGAAAACTGGGCCTTGCCGGCATTAACGGATTACGGGAAAAGTAAAACCTTTACTTTCGGTGATGTAGCAACGGAGATCGCACGTATTCATCTTTTATTCCATGAGTGCCAAGTCCGTCGTGGAGACAAGATCGCGTTGATCGGTAAAGACAGCTCCCGTTGGTGCATCGCTTATATGGCGGTTGTTACTTATGGGGCGATTATCGTGCCTATTCTTCAGGACTTTAATCCGAATGATGTACATCATATTATTAATCACTCGGAATCTGTCTTTTTGTTCGTTAGCGATCGGATTTGGGATTCTTTGGAGGAAGATAAGATCGAGGAGGTTCGCGGCGTATTCTCTCTTTCCGATTATCGTTGCTTGCATCAACGGGATGGAGAGAATATCCAGAAGTTGATGAAATCGCTGGATGAGAAGATGACCGAGAAATATCCGGATGGCTTCACCCAAGAGGATATCAAATACGCTGAGCTGGATAATGATAAGGTGGTAGAGATCAACTATACATCGGGTACGACCGGATTTAGCAAAGGGGTTATGTTGACGGGGAATAATTTAGCCGGAAACGTGACGTATGCCCGGACACTGGATCTATTGTTCCGGGGTGAACGTGAGTTATGTTTCCTGCCTCTGGCCCATGCCTATAGTTGCGCTTTCAATTTATTGGTACCCATGGCATTCGGTGTGCATGTCTATTTATTAGGTAAGGTGCCGTCTCCTAAAATCTTATTAAAGGCATTCGAAGAGGTGAAGCCGAACTTGATCTTGATGGTTCCCCTGATTTTGGAGAAGATCTATAAGAAGATGATCCTTCCTCAGTTGAATAAGCGAACCTTGAAGTTGGCCTTGAATATCCCACTGTTGGATTCACGTATCTATGCGCAGATCCGCAAACATTTGGTGGATGCCTTGGGAGGACGTTTCCGTGAAGTGATCGTGGGGGGCGCCGCCATGAATCAAGAAGTAACGGATTTCTTGTATAAGATCAAATTCCCGTTCACGATCGGTTATGGTATGACGGAATGTGGCCCGTTGATCAGTTATGACCATAATAATGAGTATGTGCCCGGTTCTTGCGGACAGATCTTGAAAGGGATCATGAAAGTCCGTATCGATTCGGAAGACCCTTATAATAAGGTAGGCGAGATTCAAGTATCGGGCGAGAACGTAATGAAAGGCTATTATAAGAATGATGAGGCAACCCAAAATGTCTTCACGGAAGATGGCTGGCTAAGGACGGGTGATTTGGGTACGATCGATCATGACAACCGTATTTTTATACGTGGACGTAGCAAGACGATGATCTTGGGCGCTAGCGGACAAAATATTTATCCGGAAGAAATCGAGGATAAATTGGCCAATATGCCTTTGGTAGCAGAAAACATTGTCATCCAACAGGCCGACCACAAACTGACGGCACTTGTATATCCCGACTTTGAAGAAGCATATGCACAGGGAATGACTGATGCCGACATTGCGCAGGTAATGGAAAACAACCGTATAGCTTTGAATGAAGAACTTCCGGGATACTCACAGATCACTCGTATCACTATACAACCAGAAGAGTTTGAAAAAACTCCTAAAAAGAGTATCAAACGCTTCTTATATCAGGATATAAAGTAAGTTCAAATGAAATCAAACAAACAACTCATAGCATTGTTCCTGTTAGGCTTTGTCCTGACAGGAACAAATAGTTCCTACTCGGCCAAACCAAAAGGTCTCAAAAAAGGGCCCAATATGGCTCTCAGTATTACCAATAAGAAAAAGGATCCTCCTCAGACTTATGTAAATATTGGCTTGCTTAGTAATTATGCCAATTTGCAAGGCTTTGGCCTCAATGCCATTTCAAGTATTACTCACCAATACGTTAAAGGAATACAAGTTGCCGGTATTACTAACGTAACAGGATTAAATATGTCCGGTCTGCAAATTGCCGGCATTGCCAACGTAACAGGAAAAACATCCAATGGAATGGTATTATCTGGATTGATGAACGTAAGCGGCAAAGAAGCCAATGGGTTTCAACTCTCCGGCATTGGTAACGTAGTCAATGGAAGCACCAGAGGATTCTTTCTTGGAGGATTGATTAACCTGAGTGGAAAATCTTCCGGTG
>OJMG01000530.1_pt1 | contig 37834 bp, 37 predicted proteins | sample 1597141 | NCBI WGS metagenome assembly OJMG01 (sample SAMEA2452119, study PRJEB22498) | human gut metagenome | biome: human feces; feature: human gut; material: feces | place: Australia | collected 2012 | reverse complement strand
AACGAAGAAAGTGACCCTTCTGCCATTCTGAATGGCTTTTGGGTCACCCTCTTTTGTATATGCTAAAATTGGGCTTTTTCCTTACTCCCACTCGATTTTTTAAACGTCCATTGTGTTAAACATATTATGTTTATTATTAGATTTTTAACCCAATCATTTGACATTTTATATTGGAACTGGTGTCAAAGACTGGTGTCATTCTTATAATTCCGATATGTTAGAATAGGCACTATCACAAAAAAACAGCTCATACCTTTGGTCCAACCAAAGAGTGTACGCCTTGCAGTTATACAATTGAAATGTCCAGATTCATCAGTATCGCATCACTAAACATTTCCAAACTTATATAGGAAGTGTTCAATAATTGGACGTACATTATGAGCTGTTTTAGCATTATAAATTAAATTCTTTCTTTACCCGCTGCACCGTACTGTTACCCACCCCACACAATGAAGCTGTATTACGGACTGAATAACCTTTTTTCAACAGTGCAATTACTTCTTTATATTCCTCTCTCTTCTGTTCCATAGTTTTTATGCTACCAGTTTTTCTTCCCAACTTTCCCCCTTTCGCTATATATTGTGCCCTGCCACTATTCAGACGGAACTTTATATTTTCCCGTTCCAGCTGTGCGCAAGTAGAAAGAGTTGCAATCATAATTGGGGCGAAGGTTGACGGTTGTTTGTTTTCATCTAACAACGTGAATTGTTCCTTCTGCATGAATAGGTTAATCTTGTTATCTACAAGTCTTTTCACCACTTCCAACACTTCAAAGGCATTTCGCCCCAAACGGCTAAGTTCTGATACCAGTAGTATGTCTATTGAGTTAGCTTCACAATATTCCAACGCCTCAACCAATACTGGACGTTCAGAGTTTTTCTTTGCCCCACTGATTTTTTCTTGAAAAACACTTGCAACCTCAAACTGTCTATATTCTGCATAGGCTTTGAGGTCTGCAACTTGTCTCTCAGTATTCTGTCTGTCTCCCGTTGAACTTACCCGTGTATATATTACTGCTTTCGTCATGCTCTGTATCTTAACTCAGGCAAATGTAACTGGAATATCCTGTTCCTGCAACTTCCTGATTCTGAAATATCAAAGATTTTTTTTAATACAAAATTTTGTGACAAAAATACACGAATACAGATTTATTTGAATACAAACAATTTTTGACTACATAAGATAAACGATAAACAGATATGTTGATTTGAGAATCAACCTTTTAGATAAAAATCGATAAAATCATATATACCACCCTTGTATTTAACTATATATTTAATAGCTTTAATCAAAGAGATTATTATTAATTTGATTAGAATAATACAAATAAGCATATCAATATCATCATTTAATTGATTATATTGATACATTTTTAAATTGACACAGAAAATTATAATAATCAATAGCTTATATCAAAATTCTACATATTGAGAAAGGGGGTTGTTATAACCCTATGAAGCACGACCTAACAACTGCTCCCACATTATATCTTGTTTACCATACTTAAATCGAATAACACTATTCAGATGATAGAAGAACATATCCTCTAACAAAGCCTCATCTATCATATAAAAGTTGAAATACAAGCCACGATTATCCAAATAGTCTTTAATCTCGGTATTGTTTAAATGGACTTCTGTTCTGAACAACTTAGTAGGATTATCATAAAACTTTAAAATGTATTCTTTACCTGAACTATTACTAATTTCTGCCAACTTATCGTATGTGGTTACGGTCACACCTCGACTTTTGTCTTTTATAGCATTTCGCTGCTTGACATTGACCGTCATATACTTGTCTTTGTTGAGGCTACCGCTGAGTGTATAAGTGATTTCTGGACGGTCTGCGTCACGGTCTTTAACTTTCGTTCCATTTAGAATAGTAGTAACAGCTTTGTTTTTAATTAGCTGACGCAATGGTTTACTAACATTAAAAGAAGTGTCAAGGCATATATCCAGTGTTGTAACATTATGTGGTTCCAGTCCTAGTTTAGTAGCGATGAAGCCTAAGTTGTATTGGTCATTAGAATATAGGCTTTGATTGTTGAGGCTTATCCAAACCTTGGGATTACCATTATCATGAAGATTATTGGGATTTGCCACTTTCCCGATATTGAATTTTAGCTGACCGAACTCAACTTGGCTATCGCCATCCATATATGTAATGGTATAGACATTATTATAATATCGTCCTTCTACCCGTATCAATTGAAATTCATACATATCATAAGTCTGTCCGAAGTCAAGTTCACAAATACGGTCGTAATGATAACGGTTTGCAACCTCAAAGCAAACCGTTAAGGCATCTATCATTATTTTTCTCTTACATACTCGCTTCATTCTTTAATTGGTTTTCACTCTTGTTATTTTCGGTTGGCTTATTGGGAATTGTTGCCCAATACGCCCGCATACTATCGCTAATAGCTTGCTTGTGAGTTTCGCTCATCGAGCGTCCACGTAAGCTCTGACTAATACGTAACTTAGTCATATCGTTCAACTGTCTAAATTGTCTTTTCATAATTTGCCTCTTTTTATATAAATATTAGGTGAAGTCAGAAAAGTAGATATAGTAACACATTTTTTCTTATTATCTATAGTCAGGTAAAATATGGGAAACCGTTTTTTGTCTATTCCTACTAAAAAGTATATAGTTCGTACAAGATACATACGTCAAAACACTTAAATATTACTACAAAAAGGCTTGTGCCACAATCTTGGCGTGCTGCTCCTTATCAACTTTTATATATTTCATAAAATTCGCCTCAGTGGTATGTCCAGTGATTGCCATGATGCTAATCGCTGGAACTCCTTTCAGATACATATTCGTCGCAAAGCTCCGTCTTGCTGTGTGATTTGAAACGAACTGATATTTCGGCCCCGTTTTTAACACACTGCGACCTCCTTGGACACGCCCTAAAGACACGTGTTGTGAGATACCAGCCAATTCGGCACACTTCCTTATGTGTTGAATTGTATGAGCTTTATCTACACTCTTGGGCAAAACACCGTCATACTTGTCGATAATAGCCTTAACCTTTGGGTGCAACGGTATCACGACTGTGGTATTAGTCTTATGAGTATGTACAATCATATTTTCGTCCTCAATATTCGCGTCAGTAAGGTCTTTCCAGTCTCCAAATCGAAGTCCAGTCCAGCACGCCAACACGAATAAATCTCTTGTTACTTCGATGTTGCTGAATGGTGCTATCTGTGCTTTAATTGCCTCATCGTTAAAGTCTAAAGCATACAGTCTATTGATGTCGTCCTCAGTAAGATAGACATTGTCAACATCTTGGCACTTCGTCCTATAACGGTGGAATGATTTATCAGTTATAATCCCCTGGAACTCTGCCTCCCTTAACCAAACCTTCATAATGCTGTACTGCGAAGCTATGGTGTTGGCTGCGTAGTTTTTACCCATCATCCATGCCGTTAAACGCTCTTCAAATTGAGCATTGAAGAGCTCCCATGTTAATCTTATTCGCTTGTCTTCACAAAACTTTTGCAACCGTTGCAACGCATTACGGTGATTATAGACTGTACCATCCACTATTTTCCGCTGCGTGTCCTTGTTAACCATCTGAGACTTGCGTTCTATGTAGTTATTGATGAAGTCTTCAGGATTCTTCCGTATAGAAGCCTCAACACCTCGTATCTTGCTATTAATATACTTAGTGAAGTTGTCCGCATTGTGTTCCATACCATTATCCATGAGGTGACTTTGAGACACAATCACTCCATACTCATGACAATAATTGAGTATCTGTTTTAATCGTTTGTTTACATTCTTATTTTGCCTAAGCTGCACCCTGCCCAATGAGGTGTCTTCTACTACACTTCCACCTTCCTGATTCCTCGCAGCCCTAATCCAATACTCGGGTTCTATTAACAGTCCAGTATATATCCTTACACGTTTTTTATTTATAGTCGTCGTCAACCATATTTGAGACTTCCGTCCTCCAATTCCCTTCAAGTTGAAATTTACACGCATTCTGAATTTTTCTGACATTGAGATATTATTATCAATCATAATTATAATATATTATTTAAATTTTATTATTTTTTGTTTCAATGCAAATATATCAAAAAAAATATTAAATCCCAAATTTCAACTCTCAACAAGGCAAAAATAGTTGACAAAGTTCAAAACAAAAAATAGCAATTCTAAAACTGGTGTCAAAAACTGGTGTCAATTCACATCCGTTGACAAAAGCGCTAAAAAAGCCTACAAAGCGCATTAAAAACTATATATCAATAAAATAGCCCCAACCATATACAGGGTTGAGGCCATAAAATATACATTTAAAAAGGCTTTTCCTTACTCCCACTCGATCGTTGCTGGTGGTTTTGAGGAGATGTCGTAGCAAACGCGGTTCACGCCTTTCACCTTGTTGATGATGTCGTTCGACACTTTTGCAAGGAATTCGTAAGGAAGGTGTGCCCAGTCGGCTGTCATGGCGTCGGTGCTGGTTACGGCACGGAGAGCAACGGCACGTTCATATGTACGTTCGTCGCCCATCACACCTACACTCTGTACCGGCAACAGGATAACGCCTGCCTGCCATACCTGGTCGTACAAGCCCCAATCGCGAAGCCCCTGAATGAAGATGTCGTCGGCATTCTGAAGGATTTCCACCTTTTCCGGAGTGATGTCGCCAAGAATACGAACAGCCAAGCCCGGACCCGGGAACGGATGACGGGTAATGAGGTGTTCCGGCATGCCCAATTCACGACCTACGCGGCGCACTTCGTCCTTGAAGAGCAGGCGAAGAGGTTCGCAAAGTTTGAGGTTCATTTTTTCCGGAAGACCGCCTACGTTGTGGTGGCTCTTGATTACAGTACCCGTGATTGACAGTGACTCGATGCAGTCAGGATAGATAGTACCCTGTGCAAGCCATTTCACGTCCTGAATTTTGTGAGCTTCCTCGTCGAACACATCAATAAAACCTTTACCGATGATTTTGCGCTTGCGTTCCGGTTCTGTCACGCCGGCCAGTTCGCTGAAGAATTTGGCAGAAGCGTCAACACCGATTACGTTCAAGCCAAGGCATTCGTAGTCGTGAAGCACATTCTTGAACTCGTTCTTGCGGAGCATACCGTGGTCAACGAAGATACAGGTAAGGTTCTTGCCGATGGCACGGTTCAGAAGCACTGCGGCAACTGAAGAGTCGACACCACCGCTCAAGCCAAGCACCACCTTGTCGTTGCCCAACTGAGCCTTGAGGTCAGCAACCGTCGTTTCGATGAACGAAGCTGCGCTCCAATCCTGCTTGGCACCACAGATACCTACTACAAAGTTTTCGAGCAGTTTTGTGCCTTCCACTGAGTGGTAAACTTCCGGATGGAACTGCACGCCCCACAGTTTTTCGCCTTCAGCCTGATAAGCGGCAACCGCCACTTTGTCGGTAGAAGCAATAATCTTGAAGTTTTCAGGAATAGCCGTAATCGTGTCACCGTGGCTCATCCACACCTGCGTATTGTCGGTCAAACCTTTCAACAACGGGTTTTCCTTATCCATTGTTGCAAGATGGGCACGGCCGTATTCGCGTGTGCCAGCCGGTTCCACTTTACCGCCGTTGACATACGACATGAACTGCGCGCCATAGCAGATACCGAGAATAGGATATTTGCCACGGATTTCACTCAAGTCGATTTTGAACGCCTTTTCGTCGTAAACCGAGAACGGGCTACCGGAAAGAATCACACCGATGACCGAAGGATCATCCTTCGGCATTTTGTTGTACGGTACGATTTCACAATACACGTTCAGTTCACGCACACGACGACCGATTAGCTGGGTTGTCTGCGAGCCGAAGTCGAGAATTATGATTTTTTCGTGCATAATAAATTAATTGATGAGTTTATTGTATTTATATAAGTTGCTTGATAATGTGCTTGTCGCCTACAAGCCAGAGGTTGTCGCCTGCCGAGAGCAGCGTGTCGGCTGTCGGATTTTCAAAAGTTCCGTCGGCATGCTCCACGGAAACAAGCATGGCCGAATAGCGTGTACGCAATTCTGCATCTGCCACCCGTTTGCCAGCCAACGGCGAAGCGTCGGACAGCACGATGCTTGTAAATTCGAGCTGCAATTCCTCTTCCGGTTCGGTTGCGGCTTTGGCCGACTGCTCCATGATGTCGAGCAGCCGCTGTATCTGTTCGTCAGTTCCGATCACCCCCAAGGTGTCGCCCGGGAATATACGGTTCGACCCGTTGGGAATGGCTATCTGCTTTTCGCCTCGCTGGATGCTCACCACGTTCACGCCAAGTTTTTTCCCGATTTCGGAATTGCTCAGTTTTTCACCTACAAACGGGCAATTGTAGCCCACATTGACATAAGCAAGGTGCATATCGCTCACGAGGTTGTTGTTCCGTCCGCTGCGGCGAAGCTCACGTTCGTTCAGGTTGTTCATAAACTGCGACTCGATGCGCGACATCCGCTTTCTGACCGATTTGGAGAAATAAATCAGAATGAACGCAAACAGCGAAAAGCCTATCGTCACCCCTATCACATGGGAATAGACATGAATCAGGAAAAAGAAAATGAAACTGAAGGCAATGATGATGCGCACCAGACGCATGGCAATGAAAGGCATGTTGGAACGCACACTGCGGCTCAGCTTCTCACGCTCCCAACGCTTCGTACTCGGATAGCACAATGCCAACAGGAACGGCGACATCAGCAGCAGTGTCACAGCCGTAGCCACAAACTGCCCCCACGATTCGCCCATCATATCCTTCATGAACGGGAAGAACACACTGTTGGAAATCAACAGAATGGCCGTAAGCAATACGGAATAAAGCAGCACGCGCCACAAACTCCGCTTTGCCACCTGCTTCCACAGGCTCACCATTTCCGGCTCGTTGCGCGTAGCTCCGCTACTGTAACGGTTGATAAGCGACATGAGGCGTGCCGGCATTTTCCGCTCCATCCATCGGCTGAACGGGTCGGACAGTTTGATGAAATAGGGAGTAAAGAAAGTAGTGATGACGGAAACCGCCACGACAATCGGATACAGATTGCTGTCAATCACGCCGAGCGACATACCCAGCGTAGCGATGATAAACGAGAATTCACCGATTTGCGTAAGCGAGAATCCCGACTCAATGGCTATGCGCAGCGGCTGGCCGGTGACAAGCATACCCAATGTGCCGAATATAATCATGCCGACAATGACCACCAACGAAAGTATCAGAATCGGCGTTGTATAAGTCGTAATAATATGCGGATCCACCATCATGCCGACCGACACGAAAAAGATGGCTCCGAACAGGTCCTTCACGGGTGAAATCAATTTTTCAATACGCTCGGCCTCGCTCGTTCCGGCAAGAATGGAACCCATTACGAACGCACCCAAAGCCGTTGAAAATCCGCTATAGGAAGAGAACATCACCATCATAAAGCAAAGCCCTACGGCAAGCACCAACAGCAGCTCGTTGGTCATATACCGCCGCTGCCAGCGCAGGAACGACGGAATGACATACACTCCGACAACGAACCAGAGAATAAGGAAGAACGACAGTTTTCCGATGCTTTCCAGCAACGCTCCTCCCTCCACACTGTTGTTGATGGCAATCGAAGAAAGCAGCACCATCATTATGACGGCAAACAGGTCCTCCACAATGAGCACAGCCAACACCTGCGACGTAAACCGCCGGTGCAACAGATTCAAGTCAGTAAGGGCTTTCAAAATAATGGTTGTCGACGACATGGAAAGCATACCGCCCAGGAACAGGCTGCTGATAAAGGAGAAGCCCATCATGCGACCTGCAAAATAGCCGGTCGTCATCATGCCCGCGACAATAATCAGCGCCGTAATGGCCGCCGAACCGCCAACATTCATCAGCTTCTTGAAACTGAACTCTAGTCCTAAGGAAAAAAGAAGGAAAATGATTCCCAACTCCGCCCACACATCGATATTGGCAGCCTGAACCACCGTGGGAAGATAGCCGAAATTCGGACCGACAAGGAACCCCGCCACAATATAGCCCAGCACCACCGGCTGCTTCAGCCGTTTGAAAATCACAGTCGTGATACTTGCCACGACCAGAATCAACGCCAAATCGGATATCAATCCTGTTTCCGCATGCTGTTCCGATTCGGACACTCCGGATGTCTTGTCGCCCTTTTCTTCCGTATGTACGGAACGTTCGGAAGATAGCGAAACGCTGTTGCCGAAAGACTTGAAAATTCTTTCGAAAACAGGCTCTATATAAAACGGAATATTTCCAAAATCTGCCATATTAACTGCCGGCTACTGACGCGACTTGTTTAATGCTTCGCTTTCTAAAAACATCTGTCCATTTCCGGCTTTTTGTCGGGAAAATGACAAAATCGAAGCATACTGTTAAACCAAATTGCCTTTTTAAATGTTACACACACATGTATAAACGCAACGACTGTTACGTTATCCATTCTGCTTGTGCAAAATTACGAAAATTCTTCGGGATATACAAGATTCCATCCCGCTGACGATTCGGACAAAAGCACAAAAGAATGGCCTAAACAACACTATTTATTTGCACTACATTTGTATATGGAAAAGATTTACAACAGCTTGACAGAACTCATCGGCAACACCCCGTTGCTCGCTTTACACAGAATGCCGCTTTCAACTGACAACGCGCGGGTTCTCGCTAAAATCGAATCATACAATCCCGGAGGAAGCGTAAAGGACCGCGCGGCCCTTTCCATGATTACCGACGCTAAAAAGAAGGGTCTGCTCAAACCCGGCTCCGTCATCATCGAACCGACAAGCGGAAACACAGGTATCGGCTTGGCATGGGTAGCGAAACTCAAAGGCTACCGCGTCATGCTCACCATGCCCGAAACAATGAGCCTCGAACGCAGGAAACTGCTCAGCGCACTGGGTGCGGAAATCGTGCTGACTCCCGGCAGTGAAGGCATGAAGGGAGCCATCGACAAGGCTGAAGAACTGCAACAGACACTCGGCAATGCCATCATCCTGCAACAGTTTGAAAATCCGGCCAACCCGGCAGCCCACAGCAAGACAGCCGAAGAAATCTGGCGGGACACCGACGGGAAAGTCGACATCTTCGTAGCCGGAGTAGGCACAGGCGGCACCGTTTCCGGAACAGGCGCAGCCTTGAAACAGTACAATCCTGACATCCGCATCGTAGCCGTTGAGCCGGAAAGTTCGCCGATGCTGACGAAAGGCGTACCGGGTCCGCACATGATTCAGGGAATCGGCGCAAATTTTGTGCCCGGCAATTTCAACCGTGACGTTGTGGACGAAATCATCACCGTAACCAACTCCGACGCCATCAAGACAAGCCGCGAACTGGCGAAAAACGAAGGTCTTCTTGCCGGAATATCATCGGGAGCGGCACTGTACGTGGCCCTGAAACTTGCACAGCAGCCGGAAAACAAGGGCAAGACTATTGTCGCACTGCTTCCCGATACGGGAGAACGCTATCTGTCGACCGTGCTGTATGACTATACCGACTATCCGATTGACTGATTTTCACTCAAACTGGAGGCTATATTTTCCGTTATTTTTATAAATTAAAAAAACTGACTATATTTGCACTTCTGAAAAAGGATATCAATAAAAACAATGGACTTGAATAACACGGAAGACAAGGAAATGCAGAAAGGCCGCAAGCTCGTACGCCTTGGCGGCATTCTGGTTATTGTTGCTCTGCTGGGACTGATTGTGCTGTCATTCAGTTCCTGCAATTCAAAAACGGAACAGATGCAGGCTCAAATTGACTCGTTGAAACTTGTCAACGACCAGTTGCAGCTTGCCGGTGAATACGAACAGCTGAACACAGAATTCCAGCAATACGAAAACCAGGCTCAATACCTGCAGAACGACTCCCTCATTGAAAAGTATGCGGAAGCCAAGGACAAGGTGGAAAAACTGCTTGTCGAATTGAAAACGCAGAAAATCACATCTGGGAAACGTATAAAAGAACTGCAGGACGAAATTTCCACACTGAAGAAACTGATGCGCCACTATGTAGCCGTTATCGATTCCCTCGGTAAGGAAAATGCCGGACTGAAGGCCGAAAACAAGGAAATTAAGGAAAAGAACCGTCAGTTGGTCAGCCAGGTATCAAGTGTTTCGGAAAAGAATCAGGTGCTTTCACAGCGCATGGAACTCGCCGAAAAACTTAATCTGACAGGACTTCGCTTCACGCCTGTCAACAAGCGCGGAAAAACCGAGAAGCGTATCGGTAAGGCAAAACAACTGATTGTCAGCTTCACGATTCCGCAGAACAATTCAACTCCGGTAGGCGAAAAGACATTCTACGTACGTATCGTCAGCCCGGAAGGCAATGTGCTCGGCAACGGTGCCACATTCCCGTTTGAAGGCGGCAACGTAGTCTATACCGAACGGAAAACGATTGAATACGACCAGCAGGAAGTATCGCTGACCGTCTACCACAACGTAAACACCGTGCTAAGCAAAGGTAACTACACCGTGGAAGTATTCGTCGACAACTACCGCCTTATTTCCCGCTCGTTCATGATGGAAAAATAATCAGCAATCCCACATAAAAAAACGGAAACAGCTTCCTGCAGTTTCCGTTTTTTTATTGGCAGCCCACAGCCCTATTTCCTCCTGTTCCTTTTCCACACAGGCTCACTGCCAATCTAATTGTGAACATATTCCGATAACAAGCCTGCCGGCAGCAAACATAGTGAGATAGAACATCGTCACAGCACCAACCACCATGCGAAGAAACCATTTGAACTGTTTCATAGTTTCACTAATTTTCTGCCGCAAATTCATTATTATTCCTCGTCGAAAAATCTGGAATTTTCCGCTTCGGAGTCAAAACAAACATTATTTAACCGCGCAAAAAAACTCTTACGACGACTGTTCACACGCCTTGTCATTTCCCTTGTGCCTTCGTCGGTGGCTGTAAAGCTCAGGGCGTTCTTAATGGACATGGAAGCCGCCACTTCAAACACATCCTGGTTTGCTCCGATATAGGTAAACACCCAACCTTTTCCCTTCAGCTCCTCAACCAACTTTTTTATGGCATGTCTATTGTATTCGGTCGAAGCATTTTCCATACCGTCGGTAACAATGGTCACAAGCACACGGTCGTCATCCTTCACCTTTACGGCGAGGCGGGTTAAGGCATAGCCCATTGCATCGAACAATGCCGTACAGCAATCCGGATGATAATCGTCACTCGTCATTTCTCTTATCTCCGATACCGGCTCACAGTCGTAAACCGTTCTGGCCTTTTGATTGAAAGTAACCAGCGAAACAAAGTGTTTCTGATTCTCATTTTCTTTTTCCGCGCATCGGATAGTCTGAATGCTTTCATTCACCGAACTGATAGCTTCCCCCTTAATGGCGCACATCGAACCGCTCTCATCCAAAATAATCAAATTAAAGACTCTTGTTTCCTTCATAGCTTATTTCAAATTTTATGTTAACACCCTACATTTATGCCCGACTTTGATAAAAAGCCCGCTCAGCAATGGCTGCCGCCTTCTCGTCGAGCTTCGACTGCTTTATCATACCCCAAATCTGCGCGACCACAACCGGCGAAAGAAAGCAGACCGTTATTACCGTCGGCACAAATTGCTGCTTTATCACATTTACGCCTGCCTTAAACCGCACACGGCCGTTTCCGGCCGATTTCATGGTTATCTCCAGCGCAGAGCGCAAGCCCAATGCGGCTTTGAAAAGTCCGCCTTTCGTGATATACATGCGGTTTCCTTCCAAGGGGGCGTCAATTTTCACCTCATAACCCTCAGCCATGAAAGCGCGCCCGATTTCCTGAGCCACATACGGTATTTTCGAAGCGTCACCGTAAAACTCTCTTGTTGTACTAAATAATCCCATTTCCCAATTTTCAATTTAATTACACATTTCAATTTTCTACAACCTCATGCTCCGCTCCGAACCATTCGTCCAGCGTGTCCTCCACCTTTTGTCGGATTTCAGGGGTGACGTTGTTCTTTATCTTTTTATAGACAAACAGCACGGCAGCACCTTCATCCAGCACACCCAACAGATGGTAGACCGCAGCCGGAATAAGGCTTACAGGCGAAATGGTGTAGATGATGGCAGCATAGACGAGCACACGGTCGAGCGTAGTCGTCTTTTCATCGTTGAGCACATAGTAGAAAGTCAACAACGGGCGGGCTGCCACTCGCCCAACTTTCAAGGCATAAGGTTTCAACTTGTCGCTTACGGAAGAGGCTTTCCCTTGCCAATCGACGTTTTTCAGTTTCTCCAATAGTGATTTTACGTCTTTCCCCATGATTAAATAGGCCAAGACGGTGATACAAATAATTGTTGTCATCATGTCTTACTGTTTTTGTTTTTATAGAGTTACTAAATTCCCCTTTTCTATCATCTATTCTAATTTTTTCGGAACCGCCGTCAATAGGACCATTTCGGACGGCGACGAAGCGGCGGACGGGCGGCATCGGGCAACGGAATCACGCCATAGAATTCCTCCATCAAATCGTGGCGTTCCCGACGGCTGTCTTCAAAAATGGGCGTCATCATCCAATCGCTGACAGGCGGATAGCCGTAAAAGAAATTACGGTACCCCTCCATGAATATGCTGCGGCAACAGTCCTCGAATGAATACTCACCTATTCTCGTTTTCAACTGTTCGGCTGTTCCGCGAAACACAACAGCCGACTGGTCGAACACCTTTCCGGCTATGCTGCCAGGAAGATTGCGGAACACCAGCTCCAACGTCACTTCGATTTCAGAAGGATTGCCGGCGCATTCGCCCGTTTTCACCCGAAACCGAGTACAGTTGAATGCTTCCTGCTCCAGTTCCCCACCTATGTCAAATTCATGACCCCCCGAAAGCGGTGCACTTTCTACAATACGGTCAAAAATAAAGCCCCAGAATTCATTCACGAAACAACATGCGCTGCCGTAGCCGGAGTGAAGGCCAACCCGTGCCATCAGTTCATTGTAGCGGTTCTTTTTATAGGCTGCAATCGTCGTTTTTTCAATATGCAGATATTCCGAATAGTCGGGTCGTTCGCCTTTCAACAACTGCCATGACGGAAGTTTCCACCATAAATAATCGTCCAAAGTCCGCTCGGCAGCCTTTCGCGTTCCCAACAACGCCACAGAATAGCGGATGCCGGAAACCTTATCAATTCCATATATTTCATAACAAACCTTTTCGGGTCTGTCCCAGTTTTTCAAGAAAAATGTATTCATAGCCGTTTTGTCTAAATTTTCCCATAACAGAAGTTTTCGCCTAAAGGCTCACCATGTCCAGATGCACTTGAGTTTCAGAAAAACTCAATGCCGTCGGACGGATATACTGGAACACCTGCCGAAGTTCCTCTATATTTCCCAAAAACAGACTGATAGTGTCTTTTTCAATGACAGCGTATTTCGTAATATCAAGACTCGGCATCAGCGAAAGCAGTTTCGACAACACATCGGATGCCGTTTTCAGTTTCAGGGTCGTATCATCAAAACCCAGCACCTTCAGTTCGAGTCCCAATTTTGTAGAACCAAAAAACGGAAGTGAAATTTCTTTCGACACCTTGATGGTATCGGAACTAACATATTCAAAAACAATTTTGTGTCCGAATCTCTTGTCTATTTCTTTCGACAATTCCGGATAAGCGATAGATAGTCTCATAGTTCCCTTTATATTATTTTAAGTTACTCCGATTGCGAGAGTAGAAATCTCCCACAACCGGACATATACAAAAGTAACGAAATTTGTTCACATATAAAAGTTTTACAACAAGTTTATATCGAACAAAATTTCCCCCTTATAAAGGCATTACCAATAGCACATTTCGGCGCCGGCCAGACCTAACAGTCCGAAAATAGTGAACCCGTAAAGAGCCCAAATCACAATCCATGCCACCACACTGAGAACACCCAATACCAAACCGATAATATTAAAGATACGGGCATTCTTGGATGCCGATGCAGCCTGTTCATATTTCTGACGGTCCCAATTGTATTCCACCATAATACTGAACACAAGTGCAGCAATTCCCACGAACAGGTTACAGAAAATCAGGTTGAGAATCGACCATACCAGATAACTGTCGGGCTTATTGGACAAAGGTTGAGGAGTCTGCGTGTAAGACTGCGAATAGCCTTGTCCATAATTCTGCGATTGGAATAAAAAAGCCAGTTCAGGCACTTGACCCGCCGGCTGCCAGTTGGGCATACCTTCACACCACACTAAAGTTGTGCGCAGAATATTGTAATTATGCAGTTCGTCTATGCGAAACGGACCTTTCCGATTGTTGAAACTGTTTATGAAATAATAGTACTTCATCGATACATAAATTTAAAGCCCTAAAATACATATTACTCTAAAAAGCCGCAACGATTTTGCATAAATCTTTCCGGCTCTTTTTAACCCAATTAGTTTGTTGGACTTTTGTACTGTTGTTGATATCCTTAACTCATTATTGGGGCTCAAAGACCGATTGGGATTTAAAAACCAAACACATTCCGCAACACCCAGTAGCCAATTATAATGTAAAACACGGCCATAACTCCGCGTGAACTGTAGACAGCCGCATTCAGCCGAGGAAAACGACGCTCTCCGCCGAAATAACTCAAATAGGCAAGCAGCAACATATAGGGTATTGCCAAAAACAGAATGGGATTCGTATGCCACACGCCTGCGAAATTCAGGTGAGCCAATTCGTGAAAAGCCCTTTGAGTACCGCAACCGGGACATTTCCACCCCGTCAGCATCAGAAAAAAGCATTTGGGAGCCCATACCGACTGCAACGTGTCTACATAATAAGAATAAATGGCGACGATAACAACCGCCGCCACTATGATGAGGAGCCAAAGTCTCCGTTTCTTTCTATCGCCAACAACTGCCATTAATAGTAGTACAACTCTTCACTGGCACTAAAAATCCCCAATGTCACCGCGAAAATGAAGTAAATGATACCAATTACAATGGAAGTCACAGCACCAATGATGGTATATTTCTTTGCCTTGTTTGCAGCAGCAACAGCCTCGTCATATCTGCCTTGCGACCACAGGGAATCCACCTTTGACGCAAAAACGATAGCCGCAACACCAAACGGGATACAGCAAAGCACCGTACAGAGAATTGACCAAACCAAATAATTGTCAGGCTTCTGCATCGGAGCGTTATAGCCGGGATTCTGCGGTGGCATGTTGCCAAAACTGCCCTGCGAATAACCGCCTTGTCCATAACCGTATGTCGGACCAGAGGCAAAAAGGAATCCCAGTTCCGGCACCTGACCGGCTTCTGCCCAGTCTGTCATACCCTCACACCAAACGGGAGTATTGCGTTGTATATTGTGATTTCTCAACTCTTCCATCGGCACAGGGCCAATCTGCTGTCCCTGGCTGTTTACAAAATAATATTGTTTCATAGCCACATCTATCTTTAAATTGGATTTTGTAAAGATAAAACATGTTTTTGGAAACTAAAAGAAAATTTTTCGTTTTTACAACATAAAAACTGCCGCATCCTTTGAAAGAATACGGCAGTTTCTGTAATGTCCTTAAAATATACCTGTTTTATTTCAGTTTCAGTTTTTTCAAACCTTTGTCGGCATCTGTTGCCGGAACAAGGCTTACAGCGAAACCACCGCCGCGTGCCATAAAGATTTTCACTTTATCCTTAGCGGTAACGATACCCTTTGTAATTACATATTTTTCCGGGTTTGTAGCATAGTCGGCATCCTTAGCATCTGCATAGACAGTAGCTACATATTTCTGATCCTTGTTAAGGAAGTCGAATGCCAACGGCATTGTACGTGCTTCTTCATTTGTAACACCACCAACAAACCAGTTTTCTGTGCCTTTTGCCTTACGGGCTGCAACGATATATTTGCCCGGTTCGGCTGACAAATATTTACTGTCGTCCCAATCTACAGCTACATCCTTGATGAATTGGAAAGCGTCCATATAGCGGGCATAGTTTTCCGGAAGGTCAGCAGCCATCTGAAGCGGTGAATACATTGTCACATAAAGAGCCAACTGGTTGCAAAGCGTTGAATTAACCTTTGACTGGTTGTTAGGAGCAAACTTGGAAAGATCCATGCAGAAGATACCCGGAGTGTAATCCATCGGACCGCCCTGCAAACGGGTAAACGGCAGAATTGTAACGTGGTGAGGCATTGTTCCGCCGAATGCCTGATACTCTGTACCGCGGGCACTTTCATTACCTACAAGGTTAGGATATGTACGGCACAAACCTGTCGGGCGTGTAGCCTCGTGAGCGTTCACCATGATTTTATGTTTTGCAGCCTGCTGGATAGCATAGAGATAGTGGTTGTTGGCCCACTGTCCATAGTGGTATTCGCCACGCGGAATGATATTGCCTACATAACCGCTCTTCACGGCATCGTAGCCATATTTGTTCATCAAATCGTAAGCAGCTTCCATATGACGTTCGTAGTTGCGGAGTGAACCGGAAGTTTCGTGGTGCATCATCAACTTGATGCCTTTGTCATGGGCATACTTGTTGAGCATTTCGATGTCGAAATCCGGGTTAGGAGTTACGAAGTCGAACACATAGTCCTTGTCATTGCCAATCCAGTCTTCCCAACCGATATTCCAACCTTCAACGAGCAACTGGTCAAAACCGTGTTCAGAAGCAAAGTCAATATAGCGTTTCACGTTTTCATTGTTGGCGCTGTGAGTGTTGTTAGGCTTTGCACTCTTATAGTCGATGCTGTCGAGGTTCACTGCGTGGAAATTTGTATATGACCAAGTACCCTTACCGGTAATCATTTCCCACCATACGCCCATATATTTTGTAGGATGAATCCAGGAAGTGTCTTCAATTTTGCAAGGTTCGTTCAAGTTGAGAATCAACTTAGATGCCAAAACGTCGCAGGCATTGTCGGTCACCATAACCGTACGCCACGGAGTGTGACACGGAGCCATCATATGGCCTTTGTCGCCACGTGCATCCGGAGTCAGCCATGATTCGAACACCAGATTCTTGTCGTCGAGGTTAAGGTGCATTGTTGAATAGTTGATACAAGCTGCCTCGTGAAGGTTCAAATAAATACCGTCGTCAGTCTTGATTTGGAGTGAAGTCTGAACGCCTGTCGGAGAGAACACCGTTGTTGAAGCGTTACCCGGGTTCAGCATTTCATTCATTTTTCCACGGATTTCCGACAGACGGGTAATAGCGTAGTCATATTCCTGAGTGTCGTAGTCGCCCGGAATCCAATAAGCAGTGTGGTCGCCGGTCATAGCAAACTGCGTATGTTCTTCCTTGATGACAAAATAAGTGAAATCCTTCTGTTCCGGCCATTCGTAGCGCAAACCCATACCGTCGTCATAAACACGGAAACGGATAATCATATAGCGGGTCTTGCCGTCGGCCTGCTGAGAAAGGCGTACAGCCATTTCATTGTAGTGGTTGCGGATAGTCTTTGTTTCACCCCACACCGGCTCCCATGTTTCGTCGAAAGTGGAGCGTGTAGTTTTTTCCAGTTTAAAACCGTCCATTAAAGAAGTGCCCTTTTTCAGTTCCAAGCCCAGTTTACTCGGCTTCATCACTTCCTTGCCCTTAAAATTCATTGAATAGGTCGGAGTTCCTTCCTTGTTCAAGTCGAAAGTTACCGAAAGGTTTCCGTCCGGCGATTGCACCGTTTCTGCCGCGAAAGCGAACATTGCGGAACAAGCAACAAACGTTGATAACAAGATTCGTTTCATAGTAAAAAATTTTAATGTTTATATTATTAATGTCTTTTTCTCACGTCAACTGCTATATGCAAAATAAGGAAGTACAATTCCTTCAAATAAAGCCCTAATAATGTTTCCAATACTCCTGAACTTGTCGTTCCTGTTATACCGTACTTCCTTATTGCAGTTCAAAATTAAGCACTATATCGATACCAACAACTGCCTTTGATAAAAATAGTAGTAAAATTAAAACATTACAACACTATATATCAACAATTTAATCAAAACCAATCAACGAATATTAGTAGTTGGTTTTGAAGTCATTTTTACCTATTTTCATCACCTGCTTTTCAAAATCCTCACGGTCGAACTTGGCGGCATTGCGCATTTTCACCCGATAGTTGTAGATCGTGGAAACAGAACGGCGGAGGAATTCGGCAATCTTGTTGCTGTCGGTGATTCCCAGACGAATGAGAGCGAACACACGGAGTTCGGTGTTCAGCGGTTTTCCGGGAGTAATGTCAAACCGGCATTCCTCACGGAGAAGACTGTTGAAATCTTCAACGAAATTCGGATAGATGTGAAGAAACGACACGTCGAACTTCAAATAGAAATCGCTCAACTCACTGCTGATAAACGACGATGACTTCAACGCTTCCGTAAGTTCCTTTGCACCCTTTGTCCGCGACACGTTCAACAGGTTAGCGCGGTACTTCTCCATGCGCTCGATATAGGAAGAACACATTTCTATATATTGCCCGATATAGATTTCCTTCACATTGTCGGATTCGGCAATTCGACGGTTGAGTTCGCAAAGCTCGTTATTCGTTTCATTGAGGGCAGCATTCATTTCCTCCGTTCGGCGGTTGGACTGCTGCACTTTCTTCTTGGCACGTGAAAGCAGAAGCAACAGCACAATCAGCAGTACAGCCACAACGCTGACCAGCACCAAAAGCAGCATCAGGTTAAAGCGGTCGCTTTCCTTTTTTGCGTTATAGGCTGATATGATGCCGGGAATCAAATCCTCGAGCGACTGCATCTGCACCCTCGCCTTCGTGTTCGACAAATCCTCGATAGAGGTGTCAATATAGCGGTAGGCACGCTCGATGTCACCTTTGGCAAACAGTTTGTCTGCCAGCTCGTACAATGACTTATGTTCCCTCACAGGTGTACTTATGTCGTAAATGGCAGCCTGGACAAGATGATACAGTGCCCGTTCCGGGTCGTTATTTTCTTCATAGGCATGCGACAGCACATAGCTGAGCACAGCCCTCTCGTGCAACGAAAGACTTTCGTCGGCAGCCAACCGGTTTTCAGCGGAAACAATGCTTTCCTTCTTCACGCCGCCGGTTTCCCTTTCCAGTGAAATCAGCATGATAAGAAAATCAGGGCTGTCGGCATCAAGCAAAGGCAACAGTTTTTCCCGGTATCCCACCAGCGTTTGACTGTAATTGTCCCATACACCCTGCTCGCGGTAGGTATTTACCATCGAATCATAGAGCGTGACACGTGTCTGCAGATATTTTTGGTAAATTACAGGCGAAAGCCGGGCGGTATCCAGTTTCTCCAGTTCCTGAAGAGCCTCCACATAGAACCCGTTAATGGCACTGATGCTCACAATGTCGAGCGTAGCGTCCTGAATCAGCAAAGGGTCCTCAACAGAAAGGGCCACCGTTTTTTTCAGCAAGGCATAGTGAAGAGTAGAGTCGACATTATAGTTTCGATAGGCATTGTAGAGAGCCGATAACGCCTTGTATCGTTCATGGGGCAATTTGGCCTCCTCTACCAGAGCCCTAAACTGCTGCAGTTGCTTTTCTTTCCGTTCCCGAATGGCTCCACGGTTGGCAATGCTGTCATCCAACCGCCGCAACGATTGCTCAATGGGAGTCTCCGCAGGCGAACAACACCACAGCAAGCAACCCACAACCATCAGTAACACATAGGAAAAGCCTTTCATAATAGCTTTCAAACCGGACAGATTAAGAGTTAATATTTTGAAAAAATTTCACCACTACAAATTTAAGAATTATATTTAACAATTAAATGCGAGAGTCTCATTTTGTCACAATTTTTGTCAAATCCGTAAACATCATTAAACCTACAGGCCGACTGGCGGTCTATTGAATAAAGAAACGAATACAGAATCAAGAATTATGAAAACGACAGTCAGAATCCTATGGGGAGCAATCGTTGCCATGGCTTTGATTTTTCCGACAGCTGAGATTTACGCAGCACAATCGAGTGCTCCGCAATATAATGGTTATAGAGGCGGAACAAACAAACCCGAAAAACCGGAGAAGCCTGACAAGCCGGGGAAACCCGACAAACCTTCAGGCAACCGTCCGAACGGAGGACGACCCGGTAGAAACCCAGGCGGAATAACCAACCGTCCGAACCACGGACACAAACCGAACGGCGGCAAGCCAAGCGGAAATCCGGGTGGAATCAGCAATCGGCCGAATCACGGACACCACCCCGGCGGAAAACCTGACATAGCGCCTCCACACCATCCGGGACACGGACATCCGACATTTTCGCCCGCACCACCGCCCTATCGTCCACACCGGCCTTGCTGGAAACCGGTGCCGCGCCCACATCGTCCGCCGACATTCGTGCCCTACCACAGTGCGCCCGTACTGAACACCTTCATCGGACTGTCATTCGGGCTTTCGCTCTCCAACAGCATCGACCTGCTCTGGAGCAACGGATACGACATTGACGGATATGGCGAAACGGAAATATATTTGCGCAACGTCCGCGAAATGAGCTATAAATGGGAGGATGCCATTGCCTACTACGACAGAATGGGACGACTGACGAGCATCAGCTTCTCCGACTCGTCGAGCCGTTTCAACCTGTCGCGCTACAACAAGCTGCAGCGCAAGCTGAGCAAAATGTACGGACCGCCCGCCAGTTCGTATCAGGTAGGCAACATGCTGCAAGTCGTATGGTTTGACCGCTTTGGCGACCATTTCATCACGCTCTCCTACGAGCAGCAGCCGTCATTTGCCGGACAAACACGCTATTACACCACTTTAAGCTACGGATATAACTAACAGCATCAATAATGGAAAACGAAAAAGTTGAGATTACAGGAAAGAGAAAAACAAAAAAGAAACTTATCATAGCTGCCATTGCACTCACAATTCTTATTGTGGGTGCAATCGTGGTTTTACCGCTGTTCACATCAAAAACGGATAAGGATGTCGTGTTCTACGTCTATCCCAACACGACTGAAGCTGCGCTCAAGGACTCGCTCCAGACTTATTTTGGAGAAAAGATAGCCCAAAAAGTCATGCGGCTGAATGGCACCGGCGGGAACAATATCGAGAACTGCACCGGACGCTACTATATTCCGGCAGGAACATCGCCCATTATCCTATGGAAGACACTGGCAAACAAACAACAGCAACCTTTTAAATTCACGTTCAACAATCTCCGCACGCTGGAGGATTTCGCCGAACGTGCCGGAAACGCTTTCAGCTTTACAAAGGACGACATGCTGAATTATCTCACTTCTGCCGACACTTACAAGGAGTACGGCGTGACAAAAGAAACCATGCCGGCCTTGCTCATTCCTGACACATACGAATTCTACTGGACGGCTACCCCCGAACAGGTGCTGAAAAAAATTCACGCAGCCTACAATGCCTTTTGGGATGAAAACCATTTGAAAAAAGCGGAAAAAATCGGACTAACCCCCATCGAAGTGTCAACATTGGCGTCAATCGTTGAAGAGGAAACGGCACAGTCGGCAGAAAAAGGAAAAGTGACACGCCTCTATCTCAACCGGCTTGAAAAAGGAATCATGCTGCAATCCGACCCCACCGTCAAATTTGCTGTCGGCGATTTCCAGCTTCGCCGCGTCATGCACAAGCATCTGGAGGTAAATTCTCCCTACAACACTTACCGCAATATCGGCTTGCCGCCGGGTCCTATCCGTCTTCCGGAAAAAACGACACTGAACGCCGTGCTCAACGCTCCGCAGCACGACTACATTTTCATGTGCGCTAAAGAAGATTTCTCGGGTTACCACAATTTTACGGCATCGTCGACCGAACACATGGCCAACGCCCGCCGCTATCAGGCAGCCCTCAACAGACTGGGAATTAAATAAGGATTTCTTCGATATAAATTAAACAGTATCAAACAGCTGATTTTGTTGGGATAATCCAACTGTATTTTGTATTTTTGTAGAAAATAGGATGCGGCTCGGCATAGTCTAATTAGAAAACTCCGTTTTCATTTGCCTCTGCCCTCGCCTTTCACTATTTTTGTAGAAAACTTAAGAATATGAAAAAACCGGAAGACCTTGTGACATTCGACACATATCCCGATGCCGTAACCGCCTATATCATTAAAGGGGTGCTGAACACAAACGGCATAGAATGTGTTATTGCCAACGAAAATATGTCGACGCTACTACCATTGCCCGACTGTTCGGCAAGCAAGGTGCGCATACTTGTGTTCAGAAAGGATTTTGACACTGCAAAAGATATTGTTGCCCGAAATACAGACACTGAAGAATCGGACGTATAAATCAAGATCTCGGTTAATACAAACTATAAAACATAATTAAGTGTATGAAGAAAAAATACGCGTTGTCGCTTTTTGCTGCCTTATTTGCGACGATGTCTTTGACGGCGAATGAAATGCCGGATTCGATTGGGACGACGGCTAAATCTTCCCTGCAGACCGTGCAGGCGAAGACCATAAATACGACTGACACTCTTGCTACTGCCAAGAAAACGAAAAAGCCTGTGGTGCAAAAGAAGACCACACCAGCCGATTCGCTAAAAACAAAAGTGGCACTCACAAGACTGAACACTTCACGCAAAAAAACATCCACTGATACCATACCGACAGCAGTCGACAACTCCGAAAAGCTGCTGCTACTGGCCGACTCACTGGCGCGAATGGAATACAGACCGACGACAGAAAGCCTGCTCTTTCTGCCTATCGTATTCTATTCCTACAGCATTATTCCCGACAAGCCTATTGCTTTACAGGAGTGGAACAACGGGTACACTCCGACAAAACTGGATTTCACCCCGGAATGGAGCGACGATGCCGGTTGGCAAATATGGTTCGAACGCACGCAAATCAACCGTATAGTCTGCGAGTCACCCTGGCTCGTTCCCTACAACATATCTATGCTGCCGGAACCGCCGAAAGAATACAAGGTGACAGCCGATGTGAAGAAAAACAAACTGGTCATTCAAGAACGTCGTATTTCATTGCCACAAGCCGCACCGGAAAACGACATCAAGAAAAAGAACTGGATTCACAGTTTCAGTTCCATACTTCAGTTCTCTCAATCCTATCTTTCAGAAAACTGGTATCAGGGCGGTACAAAGAACCTCAACGCCATCGGCAACATCTACTACAACTTGAAACTGAACCAGACGCTGAACCCGAACACATTGTTCGAAATGACATTCCAATATAAACTGGGTTTGAACTCTGCGCCCGACGACGAATTGCGCGACTATGCCATCAATGAAGACCTCCTGCAATTCAACACCAAATTCGGTATCAAGGCAACGAAAAAGTTCTACTACAGTATGAACCTCCAGTTCAAGACTCAGGTGCTGAACAATTATGAAACCAATACCTACAACCTGAAGGCATCCATCCTCACTCCGGGTGAATTGAATGCCGGTATCGGTATGACGTATTCCACAGCCAACAGCCGTGGAACATGCCAGTTCGACGCGTCATTGTCACCGCTTTCCTACAACATGAAGATTTGCAAGGACTCGCGCATCGACCCGTCGGTCTACGGTATTGAGAACGGAAAACGGTTAGGTCACGAAATCGGTTCGAGCAGTGAGTGCAAACTGACATGGACCATTGTTCCGGGCATATCATTGTCCTCACGCTGGTTCGTCTTCTCCGACTATTCCTATCTGCAGAGCGACCTGGAAACGACAATGAATTTCTCGGTAAACAAATACATTTCCACTCAGATTTATGCCCACCTCCGTTTCGACGACTCGGCAAACTACAACGACAAGTGGAAATACTGGCAGTTTAAGGAAATCTTCAGTTTTGGTCTTCAATACCGATTCAACATGTAGTTAACGACAATCACATAATATGCGCCGGCTTTCAGTCATACTGACATTCCTCGTTCCGTTCCTTTCAGCGGCGATGGAATTTCCCGACTCGGTGAAACCACTGAGAGGTTATGACTGGAAGCCGGCGCTGTATGTTCAACAGGCAGCCGACAGCCTGACCGGGCTTTGGGCTTACCCCGAAAGGGGCATGATTGTGGGGATTGAAAAACACACGGAAAACACATCCGAGCTCCATTCTCCGACTTATTATCGGATTGTTGCCCTTGAGTCGGCCGACAAATCCATCGACCGCGGCACGATTGTGGGCTATATGGTCCGTGCGGCAGCTCCGGCTGAACTCTACTGCTACATCTACTGCAATCTGGAAGAAGGCCTGTCGCACACGCTTGTTGAAAGCAAAGCCGTAATCACGGCAAAAGGAAAGACGGTGCTGTTCAGCAACCCGGAACTCAGTTTGAAAGTGAGAGTCAATCTGGCTCGGATAATTCCCAACTCTACGCTCCAAGGCGTAGGAGTCTATCCGCACTTTGACAAGGAAAAACCACAACCCGGACTACGAAAAATAGAAATCGGAAAAGACGACAACGAAACCATATATTTTTAATTATCATGAAACGCGTACTGATTCTGATATTGGCCGCCATTGCCATGGTCCAACTGTCAGCCAAACGAAAGGTAAACACTCTGCGCACCCAGCTGACACCGCTCTCCACCATGGAAGAACTGCTGCGCAACGGCACAGCCGACACACTGCGATATGCCGACCGCATCACCTTTTCCGGCTACAGCAAAACCGTCAACGATGCCAATGAAACGTTTTTCGTCACCAACGAAACGCCTTTCCACCTCTCGCGCCTGTGTGTAAAATTCACCTACAGCATGCCCGAAGGCGAAATGCTCCATGAAGAAATTCACGAAATCAACTGCGATATTCCGGCAGCGACGACACGACAAATATCCATTCGCTCGTTCGACCGCCAACACAATTTCTACTATCACCTCGGCAAAAAACCGAAAAGGAGCGCAACGCCCTTCACCGTGGCATATACGCTCCTCAGCTATGATGTAAAGATAACCGTCGACACCGAGCAGTGACGCTCCCCGACGGTAATCATCAAATGTGCATCAAATCCCGATAGATATCAAGTGCCGTGCGTATCTCCGCTTCCGGCAAATGGCAGTCAACTTCCACATCACCTGCACGACGAATCAGCGTAAAGTTGTATTCACCCGATTCTCTCTTCTTGTCGTGACGCATCAACTCCAGCAACTCGTCGTAGTCGTCGCAAGTTATGGGGAACACTCCGTAATGGCGATATACATAGTCGGCAAGTCCATAGAGAATCTCACTGTCCATCCCCTTGACAAGTTTCGACAATACAGCCTCTACCACAAGCCCCCAGGCAACGGCATAACCGTGCGAAACGGGACGGTCGCGGCGCATGGCAAAACTTTCAAAGGCGTGCCCTATCGTATGGCCTAAATTCAACGCACGGCGGAGTCCCTTTTCAAACGGGTCCTGCTCTACAATACGGCGTTTCACCTCTACCGATTCCTGCAACAGCGACAAAAGTTCGTCGCCGTCGCTGCATCCGAAATCATAGGCAAGCAGTTTCTTATAGGTCTTTTCATCGCTCAGCAACCCGTGTTTCAGCATTTCGGCGTAGCCCGACTTCACTTCATGTTCGGGAAGCGTACGGAAGAAACTGGTGGAAATAATCACCGCCTGCGCTTCGCAGAAAACACCGATTTCATTCTTCAGCCCGTTGAAATTCACGCCCGTCTTTCCACCAACAGCGGCATCGACGGCACTCAGCAGTGTGGTCGGCACATTAATGAAACGCATGCCGCGCTTGAACGTGGCTGCGGCAAAACCTCCAAGGTCGGTTACCACACCCCCGCCGAGATTAACCAGCACCGAACGGCGCGTAGCTCCCCCTTTCTGCAATTCTTGCCACACATGGCAAAGCGAATCCAGACTCTTGTTCATGTCGCCGGCAGGTATCTCTATGATGATTGCATCCTTGACGAAAGCATTTTCCGAAAGCCGCGGCAGCACTTCCCGACGCGTGTTTTCATCAGTCAGTACAAACACGCGGTTGGCCTGCATGCCGGTTAGCAGTTCCGACAAGGCCTCCGACACATGGTTGGTAAACAGCAGTTTCTGATGTTCCATTGTCTAACCCTCCTTTTCCGACAGCCGTTTGCGAAGCTCAATCAGCGAAGGCAACGCAGCCGCAAAGTCGCGCATTGTCGGGTAAACGATGTCCGCTCCGTTTTCATACATGACCGGTGCCGGAATCGGACCGGTAGTGATGCCCACCGTAAAGCATCCCGAAGCATGACCGGCACGCACACCCAACGGCGCATTCTCAATCACAATCGTACTGCCGGCCTGCTGGTGTGCTTTTTGCAATCCCATAAGGTAAGGTTCCGGATCGGGCTTGCCCTTTTTCACATCGTAGCCCGTCACACGGAGTTCATTGGAGAATATTCCCGGATAGTCGGTATTGAGGCGGTCAATCAGCGAATTCTGTCCGGAGCCCGTCACCAGCACACGCTGGATTCCTGAGTCACGCAACGTATTCAGCATTCCCGCAGTTCCGTCAATCTGATTGACTGGTCCCATTGTGGAAAAATGTGCTACTTTCGAAGCATAAATTTTTCTTGACTCTTCGTCCGTCACATCCGTACGCCCCTTTTCGCGTTTCATAAGCAGACGGATAATGCCGTCGCCCGTCATTCCCTCATACAGATAAAATTCTTCGGGCGTAAAATTCCATCCCTGTTCGGCAGCGACCTTCTCCCACGCCTTTGCGTGATTAGGCATTGAGTCGTAAAGCACTCCGTCCATATCAATCAGGGCGGCAGCTATGGGAGCAGGCTTCTCGCCTGTCCGTTCCAGATAATTCCGGTAAGCAGTTTCTTCTTTTGTCATCATGTTTTGTTGTATTATTCCGGCTTTACGGCCTCCTGCCTACGCATTGAAGCTTTCTGCCTTTTAGGTTTTTCGTTTTCTTTTTTCTCTCCTTTGTCAGTATTATCTGCGTTCTGCATTTCTGTTGGTTGAACAGTCGGTACACTGTCGGGCAAAGCAATGACTCCCTCCCGAATCAGATTCAGGCTGTCGGTGTGAGTCAGTTTTTCATCCGTAAGGTTACCCTGTTTTTTACGCAGGTTCCGTTTCTGCGCCTCGTTATACATACTCATGTCGCTGTTTCGCAAAGCCGCCTCAGCTCCACGACGGAACACCTCTCCCATCTGGCGGTAGAGGTTCAGACGGGTTGAATCGGTAATGGCGGTAGTACGTGCCACCTCATTTTCTTTCAACTTCGCCTCGCCAAGCCCAAATTTCAAGTCGTCGACATTACCCGTAATGTTCACACCGAACTTGAACGGAATCGGCGATTTAAGTATCGAGATATGGTAATTGACGTTCATGTCGAAATCGTTGGTACCCATAATGCCGAGCTTGTAGCGGTCCATATTGAGAATAAACGGATAGACGTCGATTTTCGAATCGTAGGCAGCCACTTCCACCGAAAGGCTGTCAATCACATTACGCTGCTTGTTCTTGAAAAGAAGCAGCTTCGACAGCGTGCGGAAAGTTTCGGAATCGAGCAGCACAAGGTCTTTTCCGTCAATCTGCAAAGCGGCATTGGTAGTCGGCAGCATCACGTTCATCAGCGAATCCACTTTCGTAGTTATCGCCAGACGGGAATTGATAACTCCGTCCACCTCCTTCAGCATAGGCATAATGGTGTCGAGGTCAGGCATCATGTGAAGGAAACGTCCGACGTTGATATCCCGCAGATTCATAAACATGCCGAAACCGATATCCTTGCGTGATGCGGTAGCATAGACCATGTCCAGCTTCATCGAGCCGTCAGTAGTCTTGCCAGAGAGGTTGCGAAGACTCAACACCCCCTTGTTGACCATCAGGTCGGAACGCAAATCATACAGGTCCAAATCACTGTAACGTGCATATTTGTTGCGCACCTTCAAATCCATCGCTATGTTTTTCGGGATGATGATGGCATGCTGTACGGCCGTATCGGCTGATTCCGAAGACGATACCACCATTTCCTCCAAACGGTTTTCATCGTCGACAGACGAGATATTGAATGCGGCACTCTGCAAGGTGTCGGCAGCAAATGCCGAACCCTTGTAGGCAACAGAAAGCAATTGGTTGACATCCAGCGTATCCGACAGGATTGAGAATGTAAACGTCAGCGGCTTGCGCTTGCTGCCCATCAATGTCTGGCGGATATTCGATACGGAACCGCTCAACGTTATGTCGGAACGGCCTACCTTATAACCCAAATTATTGATGTTGAAACTGTCCATATTGAAAGTCATGTCCACATTCTTCAGCACATTTCTTACCGGGAAATAAGGAGTAAACAGCATACAGCGTTTTGCCTTGATTTCCCCGCGCATGTTCCAGCGACGGAAGATGCGTTTGAATTCGTTGTCGAGCGAAAGGTCGACAAATTCATCTTCACTCAATTCCACCGTTTTATGCGCTTTCCGTTGCTGTGAACGATAAAGGGCCACCACGGAGTCGCGCGACAGTTCCGGATAAACCTGGCACATCGAGTCGATTCGTGCCTGCAAACGCAAATTCCGACGGCCGGGTTTTCGGTTGGCAAGCAAGCCGATTTTTCCTTCACGGAGCACAAGACTTGTCATGCGGTCGCTATAACGTATGCGCTTGAAGCCGATGCCGAAATCCAGCAACGGAAGTTTTCCATTATCCTTAAACCGCTTGATAGAACCGTTGCTCTCGAAATCCACTACACGGATTTGCGATGAGTCGGCCTTACTGAGCAGATTGAGTCGTCCAATTTTAATCCTGGCCCCGATAGGCGTGATGCTCGTCGTGTCGAGCAAGTCGGAAGCCTTGCCCAAACTTCCCGCACCGATACTTGCCTTCGTCATACTGAGGCGAAGTCCCGGCATGCCAGCATACAGAGAATCGAGCGAAACGGATGCCATCAAAATGTCCTTCATTTCATTGTTGGCATTCAGGAACTGGCTGTTGGTTCCGAATTTGATTTTTCCGGTCCGTGCAAAGACAGCCATCGAGTCCATCGGCGAATGGTAGAACATGTTCCGCAAATCCACTTCACCGTTAGCCTGCATTTTATGGAAAGAGTTGACATTCAAATCACTCAAATGGAAACGCAGCGCCGTGTTCAGCTTCATTCGTCCGGCTATGCGCACCGGCAGTTTCTTTGGCATCAGCTTCACGAGCTTTCCAAAGTCCACTTCACCCGTCACCTTCGTATCCACCAGCGAATTGCCTTTCAGGTCGGAAGCATTGCCGGAAACGTCCAGCGAAATACCGAAGCCCTGCAACAGGCAACGGCCCAACCGAAGCCGGCTTTTCTCCGGCGAATCGGCATCGTACGCCAGATTTGCATCCAATGCGAAACGCTGGATGCGATAGTCTCGCGACTTGCCCGGCTGGATGTAGCATTCAGGAATCTGCACTTCGGCCTCAAACGAAGGTTCGGCATCGACACCTACCCGGAAAGGCTTTACGAGTTTCAACGCGGCAGTGACGGAAAAATCCGTCGTCAGATTTTCAAAACCTTTCATATAGGAAGCCGGCACATATTCTGCCACGTCCGTATAGCGGAGCGGTCCCATTGCGACATTCATGCGGTCGACCACAATCGTATCACCAAGATTTGCCGACAAGTCAGCCGCTATCGGCATGCTTGCCACATTGGCATTAAAATCAGTCAGACTGAACCGGTAAGGATTATCGGTGTTCCACCCGATATTTCCCCGGAATGCATAGGGCACGGTCTGCGCAACGCCATATTCCGGCAATTGGGCATCGACTGCGCCGGTAAAGACAATATGATAGCCCTTACGCTGTCCGTCGTAACCCAACTCCAACGAATCGGAATGCAGCGTACAGTCCATATTGGAAGCAACATCCGCATAACGGATACCGCGATTGTTGGTCACACTGAATTTACGGAGCACCACTTTCGGCATTATCCCCAGACCGGACGAAGCGGTGTCTTCGGGGGTAGTGGACGGCGGTAGCAGTTGCAGGAAATTGGCGGTGCTGTCATTGACCGACACGGCATTGGCACGTATCGAATCAATGCTGAGTTCCGTAATGTCGAATTCCATCAGCGCCACTTTCGCCAAATTCAGTTCCAAACGCATCCGTCCCACTGACAGAAGAGAGTCGGAACCGGCAGGCAAACGGTTGGCTTTGGCAAATCCGGCGGTAGTCACCTCTACCCCCTGCACATCGAGCGAGGCCTGAGGAAAAGTTTCCCACACCGTCAGTTCTACACGGCCAATCTTCACCTCGCCCTGGAGGTTTTCGTTGGCAAGATTTTCCACAATGGGAGTCAGTCGCTCAGGCGTGAGCAACCAAACAACGCAGCCTAACGCTGCCGCCACCAACAACACGACAGCCAACACCAGCCAGCCCGTCACTTTCAAGGTACGTTTCAGAATCTTCCCTGCCCGTCTCCCCTTCGGTTTCGTTTTTTGTTCTGATGTTTGCTCCTGATTACTATTTTCTATCGTTTCTTTCATTTCGTAGACAATTGGAAGACTTAGCTTTCTACAAATTTACAATTTATCCACGAAATTGTTCGGTTTTCTGCCGGAATAATTCCTTTTTAGAAGAAAACTTACGACTATCCGGCAAATTCTGAACCTATAAAAAAACCGCCGCCGACAAGAACTGTCAGCGGCGGCAACCACTCTTTTTCTATGAAAGGAAAACTCTTTTTCAGAATCCTACAGTCTGAACCAACAGCACCGTCTGATTTTCAGACAGTTTCAAGTCGCGACCAAGAGCTTCACGGTCGAAACTTCCGCGCACCACCGTATTCAGTCCTTCGGAAGCGCACCAGAGGTAAATGTTCTGCGATACGGCTCCAACGGAAACGCCCTGCCACAACTCACCTTCCTGCTTCGACTTGTCGGAAACAAGTGCTACGTTATACAGAGCCGTCTGTGCAAAAGGCTGTGCGGCGGCATGCTTGCGGAAATCGCCGCTGTTCACCTGCTTCAACGTATTCGACGCTGCATCATACAGATAAGCGGCATCTTTCGTTATCAGGTAAACGCTTACCTCCTGACGGTCCATTGCCGTCGGAACGGTACGTTTGCCTTCACGGTTGAATCCCCATGCTACCCAAAGCATGTTGCTCAACTGCTGGGCCGACAGCTCTTTCGAAGCGTCAAACTGACGGTCGGACTTGCGCTTTGCAATGGCTTCCATCAACGGCATTCCGCCCTTTTTTTGCGGTTCAGGCAAAACGATGTCGGCGGCAATCATTGAGCCCGACAAGCATAATGCCATAGCTGTAAGAATCGATTTAAGTTTCATATCAGTCAATGTTTAACGATGTAATTCAGTAGTCTGGCTCTGCTTGCCAAGGTAGAACATCTTAGCTTTTACCACCTTGCCCTTAGCTTTCACCGGAGCTGTCCACAAAGCGGACTTTTCAGTCGGTTCGCTGCCGTCTGTCGTGTAACGGATTTCAGCTTCAGGATATGCGCAGTTCATCAACAGTTTTCCGTTTTCTTCCTTAATACCCGGCATGCCGAGGCGGAAATTGAATCCTTCGCGTTCCAGATAAGGCAGACAGGTAGCTCCCAATGTACGGTTGTATTTGGCTTTCGACTGTCCCGGAAGCAAATCGGTGTTCCATCCGCGTTCCATCAAACCGAAAATTTTCGGGAACACATAATATTCCACCATGTCGAAATTGCGGATAGTTTCGGAGAACAACTGTCCCTGAACACCCTTAATGCGCTTGCGAGACTCTTCGTTGAGCTGTGCCTTACCGTCGGCAATGTGCTCCAAGTCGAGCGGTTTGCCGGTAATCGTTTCAAACGAAGACTTGTAAATGTCGAACGGACGAGCATCCCAAGAACGGTATTCGTCTACATAGCCGCCCCAAGTTAAGCCCGGTTCCATCGGATGTGCATTGTAGCACATATCCAAATAGAAGTTGCTCACATTGCAGAGAATCACATTGTAGCCGTTGTTGGCATTGGCATAAGGGATTGTGTCGCCTTTCCATTCCGGAACCGTGTTCCAGCAATATACACCTGCAAACTTCGGACGAAGCTGCTGGTCGGTAGCCTCACTGTGCTTCATGGCAGCTTCCTGCCAACCGCCAATCTGATAGCCTTTCGATGCAATCATGTCGGCAATGCGGGTAATGAAGTATTCTTCCGCATCGTGGGTTGTCTTCAATCCGTGTTCCTTCATGAATTTCTGCATGGACGGAGATTTCACCCATGGGTCTTTGGCTACTTCGTCACCGCCCACATGAATGAACGGAAGTTCGACACCGGCTTCTTCATACATGAGAATCAGCTCGTCAACCACTTTCTCCACAAAGCGGTAAACACCTTCTTCAGCCACGTTCAACGTGTTGTCGTGATAACCCTGTGCAGAGCTGTAGTATGACTCGTCGGCCGGGTCCCACAGACGATAGCGATTGGCTTCTTCCGGATCGGTGTCTTTCAAACGGTTGTAGCGGGCCTTCATCGAAACGATAGCGGCGCGTGCATGACCCGGAGTTTCAATTTCCGGAATCACCTTGATACCGCGAGCATCGGCATAGCGAAGCAGGTCGATAAATTCTTCACGGGAAACATAACCGTTGGAAGTCGTCGTAAAGTCGTCAGGATTACCGTTTCCGGCATAGAACTGACACATATATTCATCTTCTGTCGAAGTCATACCGCGGCGTGCCCCCACTTCTGTAAGTTCCGACAATCCGGGAATTTCCAGACGCCAGCCTTCATCATCGCAAAAATGGAAATGGAACACGTTCATATTAAAAAACGCCAACTGATTGATCAACCGCTTGGGGTCGTCGGCCTTCGAGAAATTACGGGCTATGTCGAGCATCATGCCACGGTAGTGCAAGTCTGGCCAGTCGCATACGGCTACGTTAGGAACGGATTCTTTTCCGAAATTGCGGTCAAGAATCTTGATATAGGCTTTCACGCCATTCATTACGGCATCATCAGTCACACCTTTGACGGTCACCTTATTGCCGTTGATTGTCAGTTCGTAATATTCCGCATTGTCTCTTGCCGCTGAATTTTGGGCATCAGCACGACTCATGAGCGAAAGTTCGAGCGTTGTTCCGCCTTCTCCCGACAGGTTGCGGTGTTGCAACATTTCGTCGGCATAAGCCTTTTCACGAGAAAGACGACCGTCAGCTACGACCTTCACCGGTTGAGCAACGCTTGATGTGCCTTCCTTCACATTCACCTGCTTCATGGCAGGGATAATGGAAAAGGCATCAAACTCTTCTGCAACTCCGGCAGGATTTACCGTTTCGTTGAGCGCATACATGCGTGCTGCAGTCGGATAGCCGGCAATCGGATTGAATGTGCCCGTAACGATAGGCTTCTTTTCAATCTTCAATTCACGGGCCACCTTATCGGAATTAAAGGCAAAGTGTCCGCCGTCAGGTGAATAGCTGATAGCCTTCATCGAGCCTTTTACCTCATATTTCAACTTTATGGTTTTTCCCTTGCCCAATTTGAATCCTGGTTTCGGAGTCAGTTTGTAGTAGCCCACTTCCACTTCCGAGAAAGTAACGGGCGAGTTTTCGCCAAAGCTGATGGCACGCGGAAAATGGTTAAAATAAATGGCCCAGTCGCTGCCCAAATTCTCACCGCTGGTGTTTGTCAGCGTGAATGTGCAGTAATACTGGTTTTTGGCAGCATTGTTTCCATTAAGTTCCCAAGTCATTTTTACCGGACTTTTTTCACCGGCAACGGCATTGACACTTATCATCAGGGAGAGGAGCATCATACATGCCGTATAAAATAGTTTCTTCATAACAGTTTTAAAATGGTTTCGGTTGGTTTCTGATTCATCTCAGACTGAATGTTCTTTTTCCAATCTGTCTGCAATTGTGTGACAGGCATCCTGCAGGAGGTCGAGCACAGTTTCAAATCCCTCGGCACCCGTATAATAAGGGTCGGGAATATGGTCCCACGTTGTATATTGGCGGAAAAATTCAGCGATTCTTCTCACCTTCTGCTCCTCTTCTGGTGTTCTTGCCAGTCGCCGGAGTTGGCTGATATTGCTGTCGTCCATTCCGATAACGACATCAAAGCGCTCGAAGTCGTAGGACATCACCTGACGGCTGTGATGGGTAAGTTCGTAACCGCGACGGCGTGCATGCACGCGCATCCGCTGGTCGGGAAGTTCGCCGGAATGATAGGATGAAATTCCTGCGGAATCCACCTCCACCCAGTCCGTCATACCCCGCTCGGCAAGGATACTTTCCATCACCCCTTGAGCCGCCGGAGAACGACATATATTCCCCAGACACACAAAGAGAATCTTGTACTTTTTCAATTCAGTCATATTCGTTTTTCTATTCGTTTGGCCACTATTTGCAAATGTAGCTATTTAATTGCAATTATCCGTCCTCAACCACCCGCCCCACAAGCATATACACATTTTTTAACCTTCTTATTCATTAATTCAAACGCACAACCATCCGATTAAGCCAAGAAATGCCTAAAAGTGCTTTTTCTCTGCACAGCCGGCGACTGAACCACGAGAATTGACTAACTTTGTCCTACAAATAAAAAGACTTATGGCAGACATCGAATATCTCAACAGATTTGAAAACAAACTGCAGGAAGCACTGCTGCGCCTCTGCACATCCTATCATATGCTCGACGGCACTCTGCTTGCTTCTGACGACATTGACCTGCACTGGAAAAAACTGGCGCCGGAATACATGGCCGACGCCGTTCCGCAAGTACGCGAATATCCGACCGTGTCAGTGGCCTGGGCGGCATATCTGGGCATGGCGGTGGCCTACGGTTGGGACGTAGACTGGGAAACAATGGAAAAGGCAGAATATCAGGCCTACTACGGAGAACAGGGATTCGACGACATGGACGAACACATTGTGCGCGACATTCTCTGCCTTCCGCTCGACGGTGAAGAGGCGCGCAACATTGAAGCCATGGTGCGCCGATGTGCACAGGCTGCCATCGACCACATCCGCCATGAGGGCATTGAACCGCAGAGCGAAATGGCATTCCACGTATTTGCCCGCGCCACCAAAGCCATGTACCGCATTGGGGCAGCCATGGAACTCAAACGCCTGGGATACAAATTCGAGAAAATAAATCTTGCGGAATGTTGATTCCTGCAAAAGCAGACGGAAGCCGGCCATAATCGTGACCGGCTTCCGTTGTTTTTTCAGAACTTGAAACTGACACTGAAATAAGGCAGGCAGTTCCGCCGCAAGTAAATGGAATAAAAACTTAGGATTTCCTCTTCTGTCGGATTTCCTACCAGATTATAAAGCCCGCATCTCACCAGAAGCAGCGACTTTCCGAAATCTTTTTTAAAACTGTAGCCGACGTCTACCCGATAGTTCAACTTTTCACGGCCTTTGCGAAACTGTTCCTCCGGCAAAAGATCGAAATCGTCCGATGTTTCTATCACCTTCCCAGAATGTAGCTGACCGCCTACTGACACCATAGAATGGGAATCGAACTTATAGGAAACGGCACAGTTCAACTGATGAGGAATGTCGAAAAGCGACGGCAACTTGCCCAACTGTTTCACCTCGTCAAACCATTCCCGGCTGCGGGAATACGTGTAGGACGACTGCAACAGCCAATGTTCCCAATCGTGAAAATAGTACAGTTTCAAGCCGTAGCTGTCACCGTTACCCACCATTACATAATCCGCCCAATTACCATCAAGCAAATAAATTTCCGGCTTCAGTGCCACCACGTTGCGACGGGTCTTGTAGTAGGCCGTAGCTTCCAACTGTCCGTTGTCAAACAGGTGTTTCCACCCCATTTCCATATGTTCCGACGACCTCGGCTTGAACCCGCCAATACTCGGCATGCGGAAATCGGTCGGCATCGCAACACTTTCCAGGCGGATAACATGGTAGAACTGCTCCATGCGGGAGAAATTCCAATAGAGCATATCCTTGTCAGTCACCGTATATTTGAGAGAGAAACGAGGCTGTATGCTGTAGAAAGACGGATGATTTTTCGGCATGTAACCGACAAAGTGCACGCCCACCTGTGTGAACAGATTCCGTGAAATGCGGATATGATTGTCGTAAAATAGTGAATACTGGTGGATAGGTTCCTTCTTAACACTGATGTCATCACCAAAAGAAACGATGTCAAACAGTTCATAGGCATATTTCACACCCCAACGGGCGTTATAGACATTCTCCACCGTCAGATTGAATTCCGACACGGCATTCAGCGTCTGCACTCTGCTGGAAACGTATCCATCATCATCAAAACCCAACAGGGCAGTATTCGCCTGATTTTCGTGCGACGTATAGAAAACGGAAGTCGTGTTCCCCACCCGCCCCAACTGCGTATTGAAACGCAACTGATAAATCTGACTTTTCTGATTTCATCCACTATATGCAGGAGTTAAGCTGAAAAAATGGCTAATGGTTAATGATTAATGGGCTGTGCTATCTTGTGGCTTGTAACTTGTAGCTAAAAATTAACGAACTAATAAACTTAAAAACTTAAAATAATGAAAAGACTTTTTATCTGTACCCTGATGACCCTTGGCATACTCGCTTCATTGAGTGCCGCCAATCCGTATGGCGGCAAAGTGACCTGCAACGGCAAGGGCGTGCCCGGCGTAATCGTGACCGACGGCATAGACTGTGTGACCACCGGCAAGGACGGTGCCTATACTTTGGAGCGTAACCGCGGTGCCCGCTTTATCTACCTCTCCACCCCGGCAGGCTATCAAGTGGCCTGCAAGAACAAGACCATCGGGCAGTTTTATCAAAAGATAGACCCGGCAAACGAAGTCTACAACTTCGAGCTGGCCAAGAACCGGATAGACGACAAGAAGCATCTCTTCACCGTGCAGGCCGACCCGCAAGTGACCAGCGAGAAGGAGATAGCCCTCTACGGCAAATACTTGGATGACATGAACGCCTACCTGAAGCAGTATCGTGGCAAGACCGACCTTTTCTCCATAGACTGCGGCGACATTGTGGGCGACTCCCCCCAGCTCTTCCCCGCCTACATAGACACGGTGGCGAAGCTCGGCATGCCCGTCTACCGCGCCATAGGCAACCACGATATGACCTACGGTGGACGTTCCTGGCAATACTCCTTCAAGACGTTCGAGGAGTATTTCGGCCCCTCGAACTACTCGTTCAACAAGGGCAAGGCACACTACATCGTCATCAACAACAACTTCTATGTGAACCGCGACTACCAGTACATAGGCTATGTGGACGAGAGCATCCTGGCATGGATGGAGCAGGATCTGAAGTATGTGCCTGCCGACCACTTGGTGTTTGTCATAGCCCATATCCAAATCAGCACGGAGAAGGAACTGGAATGGAACACCCTGCACCAGGACGAGACGAGCAATGCCCGTGCCCTGTTCGACCTGCTGGAGGGAAGGGAGGTGCATTTCCTGACGGGACACTCCCACTTCAACCACAACGTATGCTTCACCGACAGGATGATGGAGCACAACACCACGGCTGCCTGCGGCATCTGGTGGAAGTCGGAACTGAGCATGGACGGCACGCCTGCCGGATATGGCGTGTACGAGGTGGACGGCAACCGGGTGAAATGGCTGTACAAGAGTGCCGGACAGCCGGACGGCTACCAGTTCCGCGCCTATCCTGCCGGAAGCAGCGACGAATATCCCGCAGACATCCTTGCCAACGTATGGAACTGGGATGAGTTGTGGAGAGTGGAATGGATGGAAGACGGCAAGGTAATGGGCAAAATGACCCACTACACCGGCTACGACCCGCTGGCAGCCAAGATATGTGCCGACAAGAGCATTGTGGAATACGACTGGATAAACCCCATCCACACCCGTCACATGTTCCGCGCCACGCCCAAGAACCCAAAAGCAAAGTTGGAAGTCAAGGTGACCGACCGTTTTGGCAACGTATATACCCAAGAAGTGAAATGAGCAGAAGGTGTTTCCACAGAGCCGTTGTGATGCTGGCAGCCGCAGTTGTGCTGGCCGGTTGTTCCCTCCGCACCGCCGAGAAGGTGGATGTCCTGGTGGTGGGGGGCGGCACGAGCGGCGTGGCTGCCGGGCTGCAATCGGCACGGA
>OJMG01000527.1_pt1 | contig 37924 bp, 28 predicted proteins | sample 1597141 | NCBI WGS metagenome assembly OJMG01 (sample SAMEA2452119, study PRJEB22498) | human gut metagenome | biome: human feces; feature: human gut; material: feces | place: Australia | collected 2012 | reverse complement strand
CAGTAAAGTTGATGCCGCTTTCCATTGCGATAGTCTTGAACGGAGCCAGCCCCTGGTCGTGGTACATGGCGAGTACGCCGTCGAAGTGGCGGTACTGTCCGCTTCCGAAAAATCCGTCGGCTGCATACGGACCGAAACAGAGAATGCGGTTGGCATAGGCTTCTTCGATGGCCGGAGTGATGATTTCGTTCTCTTCCTTTCCGAGCATGCCGTTTTCGCCGGCGTGTGGATTCAGGGCAAGCACTGCGATGCGCGGCTTGATGATGCCAAAGTCGCGGGCGAGCGATTCGTTGAAGATGCCGAGTTTTTCGACGATGGCTTCTTTTGTGATGGCCTGTGGAACTTCTGCAATAGGCAGATGGGTGGTGACAAGTGCCACGCGCAGGTCATCGTTGCAGAGAATCATCAGCGACTTGTTGCCTTCACCGATGCGTGATTCCAGATATTCCGTATGTCCCGGGAAGTGGAATTCGTCGCTTTGTATGGTGTTTTTGTTGATAGGTGCTGTAACGAGCACGTCAATGATGCCGTTGCGCAAGTCGTCGGCTGCACGTTTCAGCGAAGCCAGTGCGGCTTTTCCTGCTATTTCTGTGGCGTTGCCCAATTCTATTTTCACTTCGCCGTCGAGCACTTCAACGAGGTTGTTGGCGTTTTCCAGCGCTTCTTCGGCACGTGGCACCATGTTGAAGTTAACGTTGGGCAGCTCCAACGCTTTGCGGTGGTAGGATAGAGCTTTCGACGAACCGTAGACAATGGGAGTGCAGAGCTCCACCATGCGAGGTTCGGAAAGCGTTTTTAAAATGACTTCATAGCCGATGCCATTGATGTCGCCGTGCGTAATACCGACACGTATTTTTCTATTTTGGTCCATTTCTGTATGTTCGTGAATTAATTCCAAATTACAAAGTTACAATTATTTTTGAATAACGGCGGGTTTCGTTTCGGCTTTTCAATCCGAGGGTGGCTGTAGGGGAACAGAAAAAGAAACCAATGGAACATTTTTCCCGAAACCGTATCGGTACGAAATGAAAAAGCCGGCTTCTGAGAGGCCGGCTTTCTATATGTTGTCTTTGCTGAATTATTGCGGAATGATGGTAATGTTAGCGCGGTTTCCTGCGGTGTCTTCCAGAACGAACGGCATCGGTTCGTCCTTTTCCCATACTTTGACTTGAAGCACATCGGCATCCATTCCTTCGGTTTTTTTCATTATCAGAATAAACGGATTCTTCTCAGCCTGAGAGACAAAAGACCAATGGCCTTCTCCAAATTTCAGCGGAAAGTGGATTTGCTCTGCTTTCTTAGCCTTGAATTCAACCGGTTCGCTGGAAGTTATGTCACGGCCGTTGCTGACTGCCACATCGAGATAAAGCACCGAGCCGCGGCTGTCGTTCAGAATCCATTTTTCGCTCGTATTGGGAAGAAGGGTTTTAATGCCTATCTTGTGTTTCTCGTCCAATGTCAGCGACACGGCATGCTTCGAACCGTATTCTGTGATGCTATATTCGCCGGTGCCATATTCGCAGTCCATATTGTAAGTGCATCCATATATGGCGAGAACCTGATACCAATTGCATTCGAGTGACGGATGTGTGGTTAGGATAGTGAGGTCCTTTTGCTTGCCTTCCTTGTCCGTGATGGTCAGGTACGTGTCACGGTCAACCAGTTCTACGGTTATGTGGTTGCCGTTGACAGTCGCTTTTCCCTGTGAATAGCCCGTGCTGTTTGCAACTTCGACCTGATAGTCGCCGTTGCCGGAAAGGACGTCGAATTCGTAGGTGAGCTGGTCGGTTGTGACCGATTTTTCGTCGATGGACAGCGTCAGTTCAACTGGCATTTTAGGTTCATCCTCTTCGCTGCATGAAACGAAGCCCATAGTCCCCGCTATCAGACAAACAGAACCGACGATGCTAAGGAATTTTGTTTTCATTGTAGATTTCATTGTTGGGTTTGTGGTAAGTTTCAGACAAAGATATTGATAAAAAATTTCTGTGCAAAATGGTTGGATGTAAAATATTGGTCATGTTAAGTTGTATTTTAAAATCCTATGCGGAATTACCGCATAGAACCCTTCTATTTTTGCCAACAAATAATTGATGTAGTTTAAAAAAATTGAGAAAATGAAAGTTGCAATTGTAGGAACACGAAATGAGAAAAAAATCTCTTATGAGGAATTTGTAGGCAAATTGGAAGCGATTTTAAAATTGTATGAAATTGTTCCGACAAGAATTGTTTCTGGCGGAGCAAAGGGCGTGGACTCGTATGCACGGCAGTATGCCAATGAAAGAAAGTTGCCGTTGACGGAATATTTGCCGCAGTATGAAAGATACGGTCGAAGTGCTCCGTTGGTGAGAAATACGCTGATTGTTGAGGATGCAGATGTTGTGATTGCTTTTCCTTCTGAAACCTCAAAGGGCACCCGCGATTCAATCAAAAAAGCGAAAGATAGAGGAAAAAGAACGTATGTTGTTAGAGTTCCGCTTCGAAAACTGGCGGAACTCTAATTTGCAAGAAATTTTTATTAACTTTACTATCATGTGGTAAGGCTTTATGTGAGTATTGTTTCAAAATATGGAACGAATGGATTTAAAAGAGTATGCTAAAAAAATAACCGACGGTGTAACTCAACGGGTAAAAACGGCAGCCGTAAATTTACTGATGGGTGCAGGATTGGCTGAGAATGATGCAAAATTCTTTGTCGACAATATTGAAAGTAGAATTCCGTCCATGAAAGACGGTATGAGAAAGTATTTACAAGGTATCATACGGTGGATTGTAGAAGGGCAAATCGACCCGAATGAGCCGTCTGACTTGTTGAAAGTAAATAAGTTGTTGCGCGTTATGAAAAACTCACCAGCTTATGAGTTTTATGATGAAAACTTTAATGGAGATTCCTTTGGACAGGTGCAACAGACTCTTAATATCGAGTTGGATGAACCCGAAGAAGAGCTTAGGCAGGGGGCGTATAGCATTATACCGATTGGCTCGTTTGAAGAAGCCCTTGAGTATAAGAAATATGCACCTGATTGGTGTATACTTAACTCGGAAAAGGCTTACGATGAACATACGTTTAACGGTAGCGGCAAATTTTATTTTTGTTTGAGAGAAGGATGGAAAAATGAAAAGCCAATACCGGGAAACAATTATCCTTATGACAATTACGGATATTCCATCATAGCGGTGTCAGTGGATGCTGACGGCAATATTACGTCGGTGATATCCCGTTGGAATTTCGATGATGGACGTGATAATTTTCTGACTGTTGCACAGTTGAGGAAAGTGTTGGGTGATAAATCTGTGCAAATAATATAAAAAGAATTTTGTGCATTATTGAAAACTTTTTGGAGGTTAAACGAAAAAAATACTTACTTTGTAATAAAACAAGCCTATGTCTAATCCTAAATCAATACGTTCATCTTCCTATGTTTACAAACGATATATCTGGTTGGTGTCGGTCCTGTATGCCAATAAAAGGTTGTCGTATGCTGAAATTGTGAAAAAATGGGAAAACAGCGTTTTGAACGATAGTAAAAGTGCCGGTTTTGCTAAAAGGACTTTTCACGACCATTTGGAAGCGATTGCTGATATTTTTGGTGTTATAATCAAAAATGAGGGTTGCGGTGATTTTAAATACTACATTGAGAATGCAGAAGATTTAGAGGGAGATGATGTGAAAAAATGGCTTTTGGATTGCTTCTCAGCTAATGCTGCTCTCTATGAGTCGAGTTGTATTAAAGACCGAATCATTATTCAGGATGTGCCATCAGCAAGGCATTGGCTGCTGAACATCATTACCGCTATACGTGAAAAGAAAGTGTTGGAAGTGGAATATGTTTCTTTTCAAAAAGGAAAAATACCGACCCTATATCTTTGTCCGCTTTTTGTCAAACAGTATGAGAACCGCTGGTATGTTTATGCCCGTCGAAAAGACGAGGATAAGATGAAGCAATATGCTTTGGACAGGATTACTGGGCTTGTGGCGTTGGATGAAACCTTTGATTTCGAACCGTCGGAAAACGAGCGGTTTGATGTGGAGAATTGTTTCGGTCATGTTATTGATGACAAAATCCAACCCGAAACAATCAGAATTCAGGCAACCGTTCAGGCAGCGGCTTATTTGGAAACACTGCCTTTGCATAAAAGCCAAAAAATGATTGCTCGAAATGAAGAATCAGTCATCTATGAATACTATTTTGCTCCGACCGCAGAATTTTATGCAACGCTAAGAAAATGGGGCAAACAATTGCAGCTATTGCCTAAAGAGATTAATTAACATCATAAATTAAAATGCTATGAAAAGTAACTTGATTGACGAAGTCGCAAAAAATCAGAAAGTTTACAGACAGTTTCAGAAAATAGAGGATGAACAATTTTTATCGTCTATTACCGGTATATTGCAAAAAACTCCTTGGAGAGATACTGTTTCGGAGAATTCTCTAATGTTTAGAGGAGAAAAAGGGCCTGGAGTATTGAAAAAAGTTTTCTGCTTGGGAGATGCTTTCCAACAAAAATACGAACTGGCTGTATCGGAAAACGATCATGAGGACCAAAGAATAAAGAGACTGCATTCGTCTGCCTTATTGTCTCTACTTGCATTTTATTCCGTCAGCAAAGAGAATCCTATTACATTTAAACTCAATGGAAAAGAAGTGGTCTTTACGAATGTGGAATTTGAACATAAAAATGGTGTCGGGAAAGATGAAAAGGGAATGGAACATAATTCGAATATGGATATCATGCTTTATGATGGGGATGAGTTGAAATCGAGTGAAAATGTGCTGTTCCTGGAATCAAAGTTTTCTGAGTATCTGACTTTGGGACAAAAGAAAGATATATCTAATACAGTTTATGGCGATATTTACCGAATGTTATTCAATCAACCATCTGTAGACAAGTTGGTTTGTGAACGACAGGATAGTGGATATTTCTTGTTGAAAACAAATGAAAAGGGAAACCATTATTGTGAAGGAATCAAGCAAATGATCTCTCATTATATGGGTGTCTTGAATTTTGTTCGGGAGTATAAATGTCCGAATGTGTATTTGGGCTGTATTCTGTTCGATTTTAAGGATAGCACAATTGATACAAAGGTAGAAGGTGCAGGTATTTCTCATTTGGAGGATTACCGACGTGTGTATTCTTATCTTTGCAAGAAACTGGCGGAACTGTCGGGAGATTTTGCAAAACCTGAAAATTTACATATTTTGAATGAGTGTCTGACATATCAGGATGTGTTTCAAATGGAACAGAATCGCAATATCCTTGACAAAAATGTAAAAACGTTCTATTCTTTGTAACGGTTGAGATTGGTTTGGAGATTTGATAAAAATATGTTTTCTTTGTGATTATTAGATGATTTGTTTGCTGTCTAATTGAAAATTATGTAGAATACGGAATTTTTATTGAATGAACTTAAACCTTAATATGCTTATGAAACGAATTCAAGTAGACTTTGTAAAGTGGCTGGTTGCTGTTTTGTTATTATGTTTCATATCTATGGAAATGTATGCGCTTGAATGTGAAGGAACGTATAAAATTGGCAATCTGTATTATATGCTATATGATGACATGACAGCGAAAGTCAGAGATAATCAATATGGAGGGGGACAGGCTGAATATGTTTCAGGTAAGGTGATAATTCCATCGACAGTCGAGCACGACGGCGTAACATACACCGTCACCGGTATAAACTCTGATGCATTCGCCAATTGCACGGAATTGGAAGCCGTCGACATTCCACGAACTGTAAAAATCATCAATGAGCGTGCGTTCCAAAACTGCGTTGGGCTGAGCGAACTTTTCATACCTAACACGTTGGAAGAAATAAGGAATCAAGCGTTTGTTGGCTGTACCGGATTAAAGAAATTGTTTTTTGAGGATGGTGAACAAAGTTGCAGGCTCGAATCCGCCTCCCCATTTGAAGGATGTTCATTAGATGAAATGTATATCGGTCGCAGTTTAGACTTTTCTTTTGGGGGAGGCGCCCACTCGGTGACAATAGGAAAGTATGTCACATACCTCGATATATCTTTTGACCCTCATGTAAAAATGTCGAGAGTTAACATTGAGGACCTCGAATCATGGTGCAAGATTGAGTTCCGCAACCAGAACAGCAATCCCTGTTATTATGGAGCTGAACTATATTTCAACGGAGAGAAAATGACACATTTTGCGATACCGAACACGATAACCGAGATCAAGGATTATGCTTTTTATGGAAGTTGCATCACTTCGGTCGAGATTCCGTCCTCAGTTTGCTCTATCGGCTTTCAGGCTTTCGCTTTCAGCGATTTGACAAGTGTTGAGATGCCCAATTCCGTAACTGATATCCATTGGCTTTCATTTGCATACTGCGACAAGATGAAGTCGCTAAAACTTTCCAACTCTCTGACAACTATTAACAGTCAGTCATTCTTAGGCTGTACAAGCCTTATGTCAGCAGTCATCCCTTCTTCTGTAAAAGAAATCGGGGAAGAGGCATTTTACAGATGCAACGCCCTGACTTCAGTGACGATAGGGGCGAATGTGGAATATATCGGCAACTTGGCGTTCGGGGGGAACAAGAAAATAGAAGAAGTGTACTGCGAAGCCCCTGTTCCACCCGACTGTTACGGAAAGGACGACATTCACAACCGACCGATCGATGACATTCACAACCAACCGTTCGACGACATCATATATGCGTCGGCTACGCTATATGTACCGGAAACCAAATTGGAATTATATGAGTCGGCAGATCCATGGATGAATTTCTGGAACATTGAAGGGCGAATGTTTGATAGTGTTACAAATGTGGATAGTGATAGGGTGGAAGTTTCGGTAAGTGACGGTGCTCTTTACGTTTTGGGAACATCCGAAGGGGCACGAATTGAAGTATTTAGTATGACCGGTGTGTTGCTTTATAGTGGAGGGGATACGGTCATTCCAATAGACGGACATGGAATTTTTATTGTCCGTGTAGATGGTTCGGTTTATAAAGTGATGATTTGATGTCTGTAAAAAATTTAATATTGATATATCTCCGGAAATCAATGTTTACATGTTTTTGCGTTGAATTTCCGGGGATTTTCTGTAAGTTTGCATCTGGTAAAGCATTTTAGTTATGGAAAGGCAATATTGGATTATACGCAATGGGGAGAGTTTGGGCCCGTTTACGATGGACGAACTGCGCGGAATGGGCATAACTCCTGATACAAAAGTGTGGTTTGTTGACCTGAAGGATTGGACTCCGGCAGGGGAACTGTCGCTGTTCGACAGTCTGTTTGCCGCAACGCCGGAACAAGAACCGCAAGCCGAGGAGGTGCAGGTTGAAACCGCAACGGAAGAAGCCGAAGAAAATACTTCCCCGGAAGAAACAGCAGCGAATGCTGATAATCCAGTCGCTGAAGAAATCCATGAGGAAACGCCGGAAGACAACCATTCCGAGGCAGTTCCGCCGCGTTTCGACGGTGCCGCTTTTCATGCGCAACATAATGCGGCTTCGCCTTTCGAAGTGCAGAACGCTTATTTGGCAGGCTATCGCAAGGGCTTGGAAGAAAACCGACAATTGGAAAAAGACGATGACACAAGCGTGTGTCCACCCACAAATCTTGTATGGGCTATTCTTACGTTGGTGCTTTGCTGTATGCCGTTGGGTATTGTGGCTGTTGTATATGCCAGCCGTGTGCGTAACTTTTACAACAGCGGCGAATATCTTAAAGCCAAGCAGGCATCCGACCGCGCCGCCTACTGGTCGCTCGCCTCTGCCATTGTCTGGCTGGTGTGCTATCCGATTTATGCTACACTGATGCTTTGCCTGTAAACTGAATTGTTCGCAACATTCGTATATTTGTCTCGACACAGATGTATGTGTCGGGACATTTTTTTACAGGCGGTCTTTTTCCGATTGTCCGGCGCCGGAGCCTTTGTATTTTGATGGGGTGGCGTTGAATTTGTAGCGTACGGTTGCCACAAATTCCCGTCGGTCGTAACGGTTGTTCTGCGCAATCTGGAAATTGGCGGTCCGAAGGAGATTGCAGTCGCCGCTACGGTTCAGCAGGTCGTTGCCTTTCAATTCGACAGTGAGGGCATCGTTGAAAAATGATTTGGTGACAGCGATGTCCAGACAATAGATGTTTTGAGTCATTGCCACATTCTGATAGTCGCCCTTGCTCTGCCATCTGAAGTTCAGGAAAGCAGTGAAGCCTTTCGGCAGTCGGAACGCATTGTTAAGAATTGCCGTAAACATGGGACGGCTCATGTCGGTTTTCGTGCCAAGATGTTCTATGGAAAGATACTGCTTGCGGATATTTACAATGCCGGTCGGACTCCAGAAACCGACGGTTGGACTGGCCGAAACCGTTGCGCTCAGCACTGGCAGGCGGTCCAGATTCTCATAGGAAAGCAGCACGGCTGACGGGTCGTTGGCGAACGGGCGGCTGGAATAGACTACGGCGTTGCGATAAAGCTGATAGTCCAACGATGCTTGCAGGAATTTCCATACAGCGGTGAGTGAAAGGTCGTGAACGGTAGTAGGCTCCAGTGTAGGATCGCCGGTTTGCATGGTCAGACGATTGACATAACTTACGTTGTTGCTCAACTGCGTGTATGACGGGCGTTGTGTCTTCGTGTTGTAGCTCAGAAGTGTCTGGAATTGTCCGTTTTGGAATGTCAGCGAGGCATTGGGGTAGAAGTTGTTGAAGTGGCGGCACTGTTCTTCTTTTTTTACTCCGTTTTCGTAGTAGTTGAAGTTGACAAATTCGTGGCGTACGCCTCCTGTCAGCGATATTTTCTGGAAAGAATAAGTGTATTCGGCAAACGTGCCGGCGTTCAGTTCCGTGATTTTGGAAAAGGACGATGGAACTACCGTTGCATCGTTCATCCAATAGTTGTCGTTGCTGAACGTGTGCGACGTTTCGTTTCCGAACTGAAGATTTCCGCCTCCAAGAGGAAGGGTGACGACAAGTTTTTCGGCCAACAGACGTTTTTCTGCGTCATTGGTGGAATGAAGCAGGCGGTCATTTCCTTCGGAGCTTGTCTCGTTGTTGTCGGTGAGAGTGGTGCGTTTCTCAAAAAAGAGGTCCGCGTTGAAGTCGATTTCGGCAATGCCAATTTTCCCCCAATAGTAGCCGTTGAGGGCATGGGTGGGGCGGCTGTCGATTTGTGTGAAATTGGATGTCAGCAGCTTGTCGTAGGGCATTCCGTCCTTTTCTACCGTGCTTGCCGATTCGTTCCACATCTTGTCGGAAGGTGTTGCCGAAAGCTGATAGCGCAAGCCGGTCGAATGGGATTCGTTGAACTGGTAGTTGAAACCGGCTTCGGCAAAAAGATTGTGGCTCACGCCGTGAGTGTAGTAGTCGTTCGACTGATGCCAATGGCTGTCGTTATAGTTGTCCTGGTTGATTTCGCTGTCTTGCAGGTAGGCGTAGCGGTTGTAGGAAACACGGCCGAATATGTCGAGATTTTCGTGGCGGTAGTTGATGCCCGCATTCTCCAGCAGGTCGACGTTCTGCGATTGCGAGTAGGTGGAGTTGAGGTCGAGGCTGATGCCGTCGCCTTTTCGCGGAAGTGTGTGGATTTTTACGACGGCTTTGACCGTTGCGTCATATCTTGCCCCCGGATTGGTAATCACTTCCACCGACTTTATTTCTTCCGAGCGGATGCGGTCGAGTTCCGAAAGGTCGCGGAGCTGCCGACCGTTCAGATAGATGAGGGGAGTGCCTTTTCCAAGAACGTTGAATCCGTCTTTGTCCTTGACGATTCCCGGCACATTGGCAAGCGCGTCGGCTGCCGTTCCTATTTTTGCCAGAAGGGAATTGGCTATGTCGGTGACGAGTGCATTGCCCACGATACGTGTTGTCGGCCGTGAGGCTGTCACCGTAACCTCGTCAAGTAGTCGGCCGTCGGCGTTCAGACGGATGGTGCAGGTGCCGTTGTCGGAAAACGGTATATATGTCGGAGTAAAACCTATCGCTGAAATTCTTACAACTGCTTTTGCTGTGGGCGAGGCAAGGGTGAATTCGCCTTTTTCATCTGTCAGGGTGCTGGCCAGCAATGTTGAGTCGGGCAGACTGAAAGCTGCGATGCTGGCAAATTCAACAGGCTGCAAGTCGGCGCTATTGACTACTTTCCCGGAAAAATTTGCCGCAAAAGCGGAAACCACAGAGCACAAACAGGCAATGATTAATAAAAAGGAAGATTGTATCGGTCGCATTGTAGAATATCTTTTTTATCATTAGACGTCTTTTGCCATCGCAAAAGTTGCACAAAATTATAAAATATTGTTTTACCTCAGACATTTGTGAGAAAATATATACATTTGCAAAACCAATGATTTTAGTAATGCTTATGAAAAAGACTTTTTTATCAGTTGTATCTTTATTATGCTTATTTGGCAGCTCGCTGTCGGTCAGTGGTGAAAATACGCAATTGGATTACGTGTTGACTTATGACGGCGGTGGTATTGTTGTTGAAAAAACTGCCTATGTTTATGACGATTTGTCGAGAATGACGGAACGTTGGACTTACAAACTGGTGGATGATGAACTTACCTACAATGAGAAGGAGTTGTTCGGATATGACGACATGTCGCGTCAGATCAGTTATGAAGATTGGATTTGGGACAACGCTGCGTGGAAATTTATCGGCAATTATTTGCGCGAAGACAGTAAGTACAATTCTGTCTATGGTGACGGCGGTAAGGAACAGGGACGCAGCTACTATAGCTGGAACCGTGGAACCGGACAATGGGATGAAACTCCTAAAACTACAAGTGTGTTCACTTACGAAGGAAATGTGTCTACAGAAGAACAGTTGCGCACTTATCCCGACGGCTCGCAAAAGACGGTAAAGAAAATCGAGCGTGTCTATGATGAGAATAATCGTGTGGTGGAGGAAATTCCGTACAACTACACGATAGATTACAGTTCGGGCGAATATACTTGGAAAATGACAGGTAAAACGACATACGCCTACGACGACCACGGCGGTATTATCGAAGAGGCTGAATATTCCGAATCGTTGAGCCTGATGTATAAATACAAACGTGAGTTTACTTATGATGACAAGGGCAACAAGCTGTCAATGACGGAATGGACCTGGCGTGACTGGTCGGAAAGCTATGAACTGACAAATTCGCTGACCTATGAAAACCATTACGTTTCGGGCGAGCGTCTGGAATTGCCTTATGTCAATACGTTTGACACTGAAACGGCTCTCGAAGGCTGTGTTGTGGAAGACGGAAATGCCGACGGCAATGTGTTTGCCTTGGACGGCGGTTGCCTGAAGTGGACATCTTCCAAGAAGTCGGAAGCTCCGGACATTCTCTATACTCCCGGTCTGCACATGTCGCCGGAACAGGAGGTGAGAGTTTCGTTGAAGGCACATGTGGCCGACGCATCAAAGCTGGCACAAATCATGCTGATTCTTTGCTCTAACGACGAACAGCATACACCGCTGGGCCCAATCGGCGATATCCGCGTTATCGACAATACGGAATATGTTGAAATTGAAGGCTATATTATTGTACCGTCGGAAGGCAACTATTGTGTAGGTCTTACGGCTGATAATAACCAGACCGGTACAGAACTGACAATCGATGATCTGGAAGTGAAAAACTACCGTTCTGCCAAGACTCCGCAATCGCCTTACAACCTTACGGCTACTCCGGGCAATGCCGGTGCGCTGATTGTGCGTTTGGAATGGTATGCTCCGCTTTATTGCATCGACGGTTCTTATATGAACAAGGTCGACAAAATGGAAGTGTACCGCAAAGGTGGAACAGAGCCAGTTTATACGACCGGTGAAGTTGCCGGTTCACTCCGTGCTGAATGGATTGACAATGAGCCTGTCAAGGGTGAAAACACTTATGTGATTTACGCTTATTCCAACGGATTGAAGAGCGACCCGTCGGAAGTTTCTGTTATTGTCGGATACTCTCGTCCGGGTGCTGTGAAGAATTTCACGGTTGTTGAGGATGATGCCCACAACTGTGTAATGACTTGGGAAGCTCCAGACGCTGCCGAAGAAGGCGGTGAACTTTACGACGGAACGATGACCTATACCATTATCCGCAACAATGAAACGGTCGTAGCTGAAAACATCAAGGAAACAACATTCGTCGACAACACGATTGACACAAGTGCTGGACAAACTTATGTGTTCTATGTGATAACTCCTTCCTATGAAGCCGGTATCGGTGCAAGTGCTTATTCGGAACTGATGTTTGTCGGTCCGTCAAGCCCGGTTCCTTTTGCCGAATCGTTTGTAGGTGGCGGTATGGCTCACTGGTGGATGAATGAAAAGGTTGTCGGTCTGGAATCTGCATGGGGTATCGGCGAAAAAGGCTATACTCCTGATGCTCTTCCGCAGGACAACGACGGCGGTATGGCCTCGTTCATGAATGAAATGGTGGACAATGCCGGTGACATCGTACGTTTCACCAGCGAGAAGATTGATGTCAGCCCGCTGAACGAACCGGAACTTTCCTTCTATGTTTACCATACTTCCGGTGCTGCTTCCGACGATGCCTTGGTTGTTGAGGCTTCGAAGAACAACGGAGCTTTTGAGGAAGTGAGCGAGGCTATCAAGGTTTCCGGAGCAGAAGCCGACGGCTGGATGAAGCACACTGTTTCTTTGGCTGCATTCAAGGGCGAAAAGAACCTTCGTCTGAGCTTCAAGGGTATTGCCGGAAAGGTCAACAATATCCATTTGGACAACATCACTGTTGCTGAAGGCGGACAGGGTGGTGTCGGCAGCGTAGAATTGTCGGGCATCAGTGTTCGTGGCGGTGACGGCGAAGTGGTTGTTTCTGCCGTAGAACCGTTGAAGGTGGCTGTCTACAATGTTGGCGGACAGCTTGTAGCAGAAGAAAACGGCAATGAACTCCGTATTCCGGTCGCTGCCGGACTGTATGTAGTCCGTGCCGGTGAAGCTGTTTATAAAGTAGCTGTGAAATAGCGGAATTTCCGCAATCGGATATATGCGCAGGGCTGGGCAGGCGTGGTCTGTCGGCCCTGCGTTTTTTTGTTGGCGCTGCATGGCGTATGTCGGGAAAAGGGGGAATATGGCCATGCTGTCCGTTTTTCTGTCGGAAAATGCAGGCAGTTTGAATTTTATTCGTATCTTTGAAGATGATAGGATGCGGTTCGGGATAGCCAAATTTGAAAACTGCGTTTTCATTTGTCTCTCAACTCACCTTTCACTATCTTTAGGAAAAATAAAAAAAGGACTTTATGACAATCAAATCTATACTGGATTCGGACCTATATAAGTTCACCACTTCGTATGCCTATATAAAATTGTTCCCTTATGCCATGGGAACCTTTGTTTTTACCGACCGCGACCGGAAAGTGTACGACGATGCGTTTCTTGCAGCGTTGAAGCGCGAAATCGCTGAAATGGCGGAATTGAAGCTCACGCCGGAGGAACTTGACTATATGTCGAAACACTGCCGTTTCCTTCCGTTGGTTTATTGGGAATGGCTGTCGTCGTTCCGGTTTGAACCGGAAAAGGTGCTTGTGCATTTGGACGAAGAGGGGCATTTGCAGATGGAGGTGACCGACTATCTTTATAAAGTGACGCTTTATGAAGTGTGTCTGCTTGCCATCGTTTCGGAGTTGAGTAACACGTTCTACGGTCATCAGCCCGATTATGTGGAAATGCAGAAACGGCTCGACCATAAGATTGAAATTTCCGACAGCAATGCCATGCCGTTCTCGGAATTCGGCACCCGCCGCCGTTTCTCGTATGAAGTGCAGGATTTCGTGGTCCGCTACCTCAAGGAACATTCAAAATACTGCACCGGAACTTCCAACTGCCACCTGGCAATGAAATACGGCATGAAGATGATGGGTACGCACCCGCATGAATGGTTCATGTTCCATGGCGCACAATTCGGCTATAAGCATGCCAACTATATGGCATTGGAAAACTGGGTGAACGTCTACGACGGTGACCTCGGTACGGCATTGGCCGATACCTATACTTCGGAATCGTTCCTCAGCAACCTCAGCCGCAAGCAGGCAAAGCTGTTCGACGGCGTACGTTGCGACTCCGGCGACGAAATCGGATTTGTTGATTTGCTGGTGGCACGTTACCGTGAATTCGGTATTGACCCGATGAGCAAGACCATCATATTCAGCAATGCGCTTGACTTTGAAAAGTGCCTGCGCATATTCAACTATTGCAAGGGCAAAATCAAATGTTCGTTCGGCGTGGGTACGAATCTGACCAACGACACCGGTTTCAAGCCGGCTAACATTGTGATGAAGCTGTCGCAGTGCAAGATGAATGTCAACCAGCAGTGGCGCGAATGCGTGAAATTGTCCGACGATATGGGCAAGCACATGGGCAGCATCACCGAGGTGCAGGCCTGCCAGCACGAACTGCGCATTTAGTTGGTATTTATTTGAAAATATAGTTCTATGAACGCCAATCTTTTATTAGTGCTATTGCTGTCTCTCTGTGCATTCTGCTTTACGGGCTGCGGTGAGAAGGATGAAGAAGGATACTATCTGAGTCCTAACTATGCCACGGCAACCATAAACGGTGAAGAATATATTTACAGGGAAAGATCCCTATATTTGCCAAGGTTTGGTCACTACCCGAGCGTGGAATCATATTACAATGATTTTTATGTCGGTGAAGAAGTCATCGATGTAACTCCGGTGTTGCACATATTTACACCTCTTAAGCCGGTTAATGCCAAAAAAGAGGATGAGACCTACTATGAACTGGACCTCTTTATAAAGCATTTAGACATTGAAGACATTTCTAACGGCCAGACATTCAATTTCTCTGTTACGTCGATGGACAATCTGTATGGGGAATCCCACACGCTGCCATTTGAAAGAATGTGGAGAGAAAATATCAATATAGCTGTCTTGCAGAAAAAGCTGGACGTCGTCAATTCGCTTTGGGAGACAACGGCATCGGGCAGCGTCACATTCAGCAATCTTGACAAAGAAAAGAAGAGTTTCACTGCTGTGGTCGAACTCAAGGCCGAAGGGGAAGAACCGATAGAACTACAGGGCAATATTTATTTGTATTATATTTAATGAAACGATAGAATTTGATTTGTCCGCCATATAGCCGCCGGCTGTGTGGCGGACAAATTTTATGTCAATTGTGAATGTTTTGAGGATAAAAACTTTCGAATTGTTTCGATTTGTTGCTTTTTTTATTAAATTTGTAGGGTAAGCTATTTATACTATGAAACGAACACGTATTATGAAAAGGAAGAATATCTTGTTTGTATTGTTTGTGCTGTTGTCGACAGTGGGAGTTCGTGCAGAATCGTTGTTAAAGCGTTTTGAGGCGCAGCGATTGGAATATCCTCAGGAGAAGATTTACGTGCATACCGACCGCAGCTACTATATGGGCGGCGATACGATATGGTTGCGTGCGCATATGGTGGATGCGGCATCCCACCGTCCGGTGTCAATGAGCAAATATGTGTATGTCGAGCTGAAGGCGCCTTCCGACAGTATCCTTTCACGTATCAAGATAAAGGAACAGGGTGGTGTGTATTCCGGCTACATTCCGTTGCCGCAAAACCTGATAGAGGCTGACTATACGTTGACAGCCTACACCTATTTCATGCAGAATGCCGGTAAGGAGTATTTTTTCAGGAAAAATCTGACAATCGGCAGTCCGCTTTCCACGAAATACACGATTGCCACCGACTACCGCTATGATGCCGAAACCGGCGACTTGCGCATCGGCTTTTCCTATCTCGACAAACAGACGGGCGAACCGGCACCGCTGAAAGAAGCCCGCATCGTAATGCCCGACGGCAAGACGACGTATTCCCGGAGTGCTACCCGTACGAGTGTCACGTTGTCGGCGGAGCAGCAGCGTGCTTCGTCCTATCTGTATGTGGCGTTTGACCAGTACCGCAAATATGTACGTATTCCTGACTATTCGGACGATTACGATGTGACGTTCCATCCCGAAGGCGGCTATCTTGTTCCGGAGTCGGCATGCCGTGTAGCGTTTAAGGCCGTGGGCCGCAACGGTGCGGGAGCTGATATTTCCGGTTGGGTGGAGGATGAGCGTGGCGAAGAGGTGGCGCGATTCTCCAGTCTTCATTCCGGCATGGGGTTCTTTACGCTCTATCCTCTGGAGGGTATGAAGTATACCGCCGTGTGCCGTACTTCCGACGGCAGGGAAAAGCGGTTCTCGCTGCCGGAAGTAAATGCGGAGGCAACGGTGCTGAAGGTGACTGCCAACGGCAGTACGGTAGGATTGTCGGTGGCAGGAGCGGAGCGTGACTGTAGGGTGGTGGTGCACGAGCGCGGCAACTATCTGCTGTCGGGTTCATTCGATGCCGACCGTCATGAACTGTTCATTCAGAAAAGCGATCTTCCGTCGGGAGTGGTGAACGCCGTGCTGTTCGACAGCGAATGGAACCCGTTGAGCGAACGCCTTTTCTTTGTAGATAACGACGGCAGTCATAAAGTAACGGTGAAATCCGACAAGCGGCAATATAATAGCCGTGAACGTGTTTCGTTGTCCGTGGCGTTGGAGGGCTACGACCTTCCGCAGGGCAACTATTCGGTGAGCGTGACGGATACGAAAATCGTATCGGCTGATACGTTGACGGGAATCGGTCCGTCGCTGTTGCTGACATCGGAGCTTCGCGGACATATCGAGTCGCCGGGCTATTATTTCGATTCGGCAAATACCGACCGTGTGGAAGCTCTCGACGCGCTGATGCTGACCCAGGGTTGGCGGCGTTACGATGTCCCGTCCATTGTGCGTGGCCGTTATGCTCAGCCTTCTTATGAAGTGGAAATCGGTCAGGAGGTGACGGGAGTTATTCGCAGCAAATGGCGCAACGCTCCGGAGGCAGGAGCCGTGGTGAACGTGCTCGTGCCGAAATATCGCTATGGCGGATTGTTTGAAGCCGATTCGGCGGGCGTGTTCCGTTGTAACGGTTTCGACTTTCCCGAGAACACGACATTGTTATTGATGGCCTTCAACCGCAAGGGTGAACGGATGTTTCCGAATTTTGAAATTGATACGGCGGATGTGCGGCCTGATACGCCTTTCCAGCTGCCTGCGGCTTTTTCTTCCGGATTGAACGCGGAGATATTACAGCCTTGGGAGAATTTTGTCGACCAGCAGCGGTTACGCTACCAGTATAACGGTATGTCGGTAGTGCTTGATGAAGTGATTGTGCAGGGTTTCAAAATACGCCCTCCCGAGGACCATTATGAAGCGATAGCTTTCCGTTCGTTCGATTATAAGAAGATGGAAGAAAAAAGGGTGTCTTCGGTAGAAGAAATATTGCGGGGCATTGCCGGTCTGCGAATTTCGCCTGACGGCTATTTTTCCTATCGTCAGGAAGATGTAGGATTGTTTATTGATGGAGTCTGCCAGACAAGCGGCAGGGTTACGCAGGAAGATTTTTATACATATTTGGACCAGAAAACTATTGGAGAGAACAGTTTTGGTGGAAGTTCAATCGCTGCTCCCAAACTGTCTACGGGACATACAGAAGCGGATTTGGGGCTTGGTGGCAGCTATGATTCTCCGCTGGATATCATAGAGCGTATTCCGTTCGACATGATACGTCGTGTGGACTTTATTCAGAAAGCACAGGCTGTGGTGTTCGGTACGCAGGCTCCGGGCGGTGCCATTATGATAACCACAAAGCGTGGCAATGAAATAGAAAGCAGCGATTTCCGCAGTTATCGTGCAGTGACGCCGTTAGGCTATCAGCAGAAGGCAGAATTCTATTCTCCGAAATATGATACGGAAGCGGCACGCAGCGCGACGGTACTTGATTTGCGTCCTACGCTCTATTGGAATCCATGTGTGCCGGTCGGCGATGACGGTAAGTCGGAAATATCCTTCTATGCTTCAGATTCCGACAATACTGTATATGATGTTAAAATTGAAGGCGTGACCGATAACGGCGAAGTAATCCAAAAAGATTTGAAGATAGAGAAAAAGTAAAAAATAAAGCGAAGTAACCGAGTTGGTTGCTTCGCTTTTGTGCTTTTGCCTTTTGCAAGGCTGAAATATTATATAATTATGAGAAATCAAAAATAAGAATCGGAATGAATCCGATTTTCCGCTTTTTGCAATTCTTGCCACTTTGGCAAGGGCGGAGTGAATTATTGTGCCTTTTTAAAGTTTGCCACATATCCCTGACGCATTACTCTTAATGATGCGTTCGGGTGAAAACTGTGTGAAGGCATACTTTTCACTCTCATTGCGTTCAATTCAAAAGTATTCATAATGCTCATTTTTTAATTGACGTGCTCTCTTGCCCGTCTGAAAACCTAAAACCTAACTTAAAACCATCGACCGGGGTTGCTAACCTATTGGAGTTTGTAACCTATAATTTGTTTTCCGGTCTGCTAACAATCTTTTTTACACTGCAAAGATAAGGCGTATTTTTGTTCTATACAAGAAAAATTGAAGAAAAATGTGTTTTATAACATATTTTTTCAGCATTATTTAATAACAGGGACCTTAAATGAGGAGTAGGGAAATAAAATTCGTTACTTTGCCGGCGAAAAAACTATTTTACAAGAACCTATGAAACGAAAGACATTTTTGGGGTTGTCGGCAGCAATGCTGGGTGTGATGCCTGCATTTTCGGCAACCGTTGAGACCATGAATCCCCCGATGTGGTGGACAGGAATGAATGAAAAGCAACTTCAGATTGCAGTCAGTGGTGAAGGGATACGCGATGCCGTGCCCGAAATCAATTATCCGGGAGTGCGTATAGATTCGGTGGCTCGCCTTGACAGTCCGAACTATCAGTTTATTTATGTGACGGTGGGCGATGAAGCGAAGCCGGGCACAATGGAGATTACCTTTAAAGCCGGGAAAAAGAAAATCAAAAAGAACTATGAGCTGTTGGTTCGCGACCGTAAGGCTGAGGAGTATGTGGGCTTTGATTCAAGCGATGCGCTGTATCTGATGATGCCCGACCGTTTTTCTGACGGTGACCCTTCGAACAATGAGAACGAAAGCCTTCAGTACAATGTAAAGGCTGACCGGAATGACCCTAACGGCCGTCACGGAGGTGACTTGAAAGGTATTCTGAACCATCTCGACTATCTTCAGGAACTGGGCATTACTGCCATTTGGCTGACTCCGGTATTGGAGAACGACATGCCTGGCGGTTCTTACCATGGATATGCCACGACAAACTACTATCGCGTAGACCCGCGTTTCGGAACCAACGAGGAATACAAGCAGCTGATTGAGGAATGCCATCGTCGCGGTATTCGTGTGGTGATGGATATGATTTTCAACCATTGCGGAATAGCACACCCGTGGATGGCTGATATGCCGAGCAAGGACTGGTTCAATTCTCCAGTTGAACTGTCGGAACTTGAAAAACTGAAAAGTGATTTTTCAAAAATGCCGAAAGGTTACAAGCAGACCAATTTCCGCTTGAACACGAATCATGACCCGTATGGAAGCAAGTATGATTTGGGTATGACTGTTGATGGATGGTTCTCTCTTGGCATGCCTGATTTAAATCAGCGTAATCACCACTTGATGACTTACCTTATCCAGAATTCTATCTGGTGGATTGAATATGCAAAGGTGAACGGTATCCGCATGGATACCTATCCGTATGCCGACATGGCGGCTATGGCTGAATGGAACCGCCGTGTAGCCAAGGAGTATCCGAATTTCAATATTGTGGGTGAAAGTTGGCTGCATTCGGAGATGAGTATAGCCTACATGCAGAGCGGTAATAAGTTCAACCCGATGGATACAGAATTGAAAACTGTAATGGACTTTCCGTTCCTTAATCTTTGCCGTCCTGCATTTACGGAAAAAACTTTGCCTTGGGGTGAGGGACTGAACCGTCTGTATGATCATCTTGCTTTGGATTTTGTCTATAGCAATCCTAGAAATTTGCTGATTTTCCTCGATAACCACGATACAGACCGCTTCCTGCTTGAAAAGCCGGAAAATCTCGGTTCGTGGAAACAGGCTCAGACATTCTTGCTGACTTCACGCGGTATTCCTCAGATTTATTATGGTACAGAGTTGCTGATGTTTGGAAATAAAAAAGTGACTGACGGCCATATCCGTCTTGATATGCCGGGAGGATTCCCAGGTGACAACCATAGCGAATTTGTGGCCGAAGGACGTACGGCTCAGCAAAACGAGGCATGGAACTTCATGAGCCGCCTGTTGAACTGGCGTAAGGGTAACAAGGCCGTTTCGGAAGGAAAGACGCTTCACTACATGCCGTCAAACGGTTTTTATGTCTATGAACGTAAGGCTGGCGACAGCCGTGTGGTAGTGCTGATGAACGGTACGGACGAAGAGGCTAAAGCCGTTGACATGAGCCGCTATTATGAAATCATGAAGCCGGGCGACGTGTTTACGGATGTTATTACAGGCAAGAAAGTGACTATCGGTGAGACGATGGATTTTGCTCCACGCGCCGTATATGTATTGGAATAAGTCTACGAAAACAAACGATAATATGAACTGCCTTTCTTCGGAGGGGCAGTTTTTTTTGTTGTAGGTTCGGGCGATGTTGGACGGTTGTGGATAAAAAAATCGGAGCAACCTTTGGGTTGCTCCGAGAAAATGATTGTTTTTATAGTGGAATTGAGTGAAAATTCCGGATGTACTGTTTAGAACAGTATGAAGTATAATGCAGCAGCCAAAGCACCGCCAATCATCGGGCCGACAACCGGAACCCAGCTGTATCCCCAATCGTTTCCGCCTTTACCTTTGATAGGAAGAATGGCGTGAGCGATACGCGGACCAAGGTCACGGGCAGGGTTGATAGCGTAACCGGTAGTACCTCCGAGCGACATACCGATGGACATGATGAGCATGGTAACCGGGAATGCGCCGAGTGAACCGAGACCGATAGATGCGCAGTTGCATTTTTCAGCAAGCACGATGATAACAAAGACGAGCAGCAATGTGCCGATAATTTCGCAGAACAGGTTGCGCGGTTTGTTGAGAATAGCCGGAGCCGTGCAGAATACGCCGAGTTTCATGGCTTTGTCTTCTGTTGCATCAAAGTGGTCTTTATAGAACATATAGACGAGAATACCGCCGGCAATACCGCCAAGAATCTGTGCGATGATATATCCGGGAACAGCAGCCCAGGCAAATTTACCAACAAGGGCGAAACCAAGAGTAACGGCAGGATTAAGGTGTGCACCGGAGAACGGGCCGGCAATGAAAACACCGCACATTACGGCAAAACCCCAAGCCATTGTGATGACTACCCAGCCGCCGCCTTCACCTTTTGATTTTTTCAGATTGCAGCAGGCTACAACGCCGTCGCCTAACAGAATCAGAACCAATGTTCCGATAAATTCGAAAACATACTTTGTGAACAGTGATACTTCCATAGTAATAAAATTAGTTTTGATTATAGGTTAATTTTCTCTGTTTTCAGTAAGGGAGCGGTGAACAGCCACTTTCCAGCCCTTAATCTTTTCTTGGATGGCTTCGTCGTCGTTCGACGGTTCGAAGCGGCGTTCGATACCGGTCATGTTGCGGATTTCGTTGATGTCTTTCCAGTAGCCTACAGCAAGACCTGCAAGGAAGGCTGCACCAAGAGCTGTAGTTTCAGTTGTTGTAGGACGGATTACAGGAATACCGAGAATATCGGCCTGGAATTGCATCATCAGGTTGTTGCGTGATGCACCGCCGTCCACTTTCAGTTCTTTAAGTTCGATGCCTGCATCGTTTGCCATGCCGCTGACGATGTCCATAGTCTGGAAGGCGATACCTTCAAGGGCAGCACGCGCAATGTGGGCAGCTGTCGTACCGCGGCTGATGTTGCAGATAAGTCCGCGTGCATACGGATCCCACCAAGGAGCACCGAGACCGGTGAGGGCAGGTACGAAATATACGCCGGCAGTATCTGGTACGGAGGCTGCGAGTTCTTCCACTTCAGAAGAAGAGCGGATGATGCCGAGACCGTCGCGCAGCCATTGAACAACGGAACCTGCAACGAAGATACTTCCTTCGAGAGCGTAGTTCACTTTGTCGCCAATTTTCCATGCAACAGTGGTGAGCAGGTTATTTTTAGACATGATTGGTTTTTCTCCGCTGTTCATCAGCATGAAGCAACCGGTTCCGTAAGTGTTCTTTACCATACCCGGTTCAGTACACATCTGTCCGAAGAGGGCAGCTTGCTGGTCACCGGCAATACCTGCGATGGGCACTTTGTGGGCGAAAATTGTAGTTTTTGTATGTCCGTAGATTTCGCTGGATGATTTTACTTCCGGCATCATAGAGCGCGGAATGTTGAACAGTTCGAGCAATTCGTCATCCCATTGCAATGTGTGGATATTGAACAGGAGTGTACGGGATGCATTGGAAACATCAGTAACATGGACTTCACCGCGAGTCAGACGCCAGATGAGCCATGTGTCGACTGTACCGAACATAAGTTTTCCGGCTTCGGCTCTTTTTCTTGCTCCTGGAACGTTGTCAAGAATCCATTTGATTTTAGTAGCGCTGAAATAAGCGTCAAGAATCAAACCTGTCTTGTTGCGGATAAAGTCGGTTTTTCCTTCGGCTTTCAATTGGTCGCAGTATTCTGAAGTACGGCGGTCCTGCCAAACGATGGCATTGTAAACAGGTTCTTCTGTGTCGCGATCCCAAACGATAGTTGTTTCACGTTGGTTTGTAATACCGATTCCGGCAATGTCGAGACCGGTGATGTCGATTTGTGTGATGGCTTCAGCGATTACTGAGGCTTGGGATGACCAGATTTCATGAGGGTTGTGTTCTACCCATCCTGGTTTCGGGAAATGTTGTGGGAATTCGCGTTGTGCGGTGGAGCAAATTTCACCTTTTTGGTTGAAAACGATAGCTCTTGAGCTACTTGTGCCCTGGTCTAATGCTAAAATATACTGGCTCATAGTAATAAGAATGGTTTTAAGTTTTTTTCTAAGGTGTGTGCAAGATAGAAAAAAGATTTTATATTTGGTAATAAGTATATTATAAAAAAAGTTAAATACTTTCAATATGAAAAATATATTAAGAAATATGAATGAAAATCGTAACTATATACTTTCGAAACGAAATAATATTTGTTCATTATGTTATTTTGCGAAATCAACAAATCATACTAAATGTATGCTGTATGGCTTGCTTGTCGTGGTGCAAGTCGTTGAATTTTAGCTGTATCTATGTAAAAGGAGAAAAATGCGAATCGAAAGCTGTTGCGGTTTTGAATGTTAAAATGAAACTAACGGGTTTTCATTTATGAGGGTAGTTGTGTTTTAGGATGGTACGGTTGTAATAAAAAATGCAGGCCTTGGAAAGACCTGCATTTCTTGGATTATCGAAGGGTTGACGATTAGTCGTTGTTTCGGTTGTTGTCACGACGCGGTCCGCGGAAATTACCGCCTCCGTGACGTTGGTTACCACCACCGTTGCGGTTGTTACCGTTGCCGCCGCCGCGTTCGTTGTTGTCGCGACGTGGACGCGGTGCGCGTTCAACGTATCCGTCCGGTTTCGGTTGGAGCGCTTTCATTGACAAACGGAACTTGCCGGTTTTCTTGTCAATTTCAATAAGTTTCACAGTTACTTCATCACCTTCCTTCATGCCCGTTTGTTCCATGCTTTCCACACGATCCCAGCTGATTTCTGAGATGTGGAGCAGACCGTCGCGGCCCGGCATGAATTCAACAAATGCACCGAAGTCCATGATGCTGGAAATACGTCCTGTATAAACTTCGCCTTCTTCCGGTTGAGCAACGATAGCTTTGATTTTTGCGATGGCAATGTCGATTGAGTTTTTGTCAGGAGCAGCCACTTCAATGTTACCGTGGTCGCCTTCTTCTTCAATCGTAACGATTGCACCTGACTCTTCCTGAATGCCTTGGATGATTTTTCCGCCCGGGCCGATGACAGCACCGATAAATTCTTTCGGAATTGTCATTGTCACGATGCGAGGAACGTGAGGCTTGTAGTCTTCGCGCGGAGCAGGAATTGTCTGGTTGATGATATTAAGGATGTGCAGACGGCCTTCTTTTGCCTGGTTGAGGGCTTTTTCAAGAATTTCGTATGACAAACCGTCGCACTTGATATCCATCTGAGTAGCAGTGATACCTTTTTCGGTACCTGTTACCTTGAAGTCCATATCACCGAGGTGGTCTTCGTCGCCGAGGATGTCGGAAAGAACGGCATATTTTTCATTGTCTGTAATAAGACCCATGGCGATACCGGAAACCGGACGTTTCATTTTTACACCGGCATCGAGAAGAGCCAATGTTCCGGCACATACAGTAGCCATTGATGAAGAACCGTTGGATTCCAAAATGTCGGAAACTACGCGGCAAGTGTATGGGAAATCATCCGGGAACATGCGTTTCAAAGCACGGTGAGCCAAATTACCGTGACCGATTTCACGACGGCCTACACCACGTTGTGCTTTTGCTTCGCCTGTTGAGAATGGAGGGAAGTTGTAGTGGAGAAGGAAGCGTTCCTTGCCTTGATTCAGCACATCGTCGAGAATCTTTTCGTCAAGTTTTGTGCCGAGGGTACAAGTTGACAATGACTGAGTTTCACCACGTGTGAATACTGCAGATCCGTGAGGGCCTGGCAAGTAGTCAACTTCACACCAGATAGGACGGATTTCATTTGTCTTACGTCCGTCGAGGCGGATGCCTTCGTCAAGAATGCAACGGCGAACGGCTTCTTTTTCTACGTCGTGATAGTAGCGTGCCACGAGCGGAGCCTTCTCTTCGCGTTCTTCTTCCGGAATTGTTTCGAGATATTCTTCTTCGATTTTCTTGAACGATTCGTTTCTCCACTGTTTGTCAGCGCAGCCGGCTTTAGCGATAGCGTAAGCCTTGTCGTAACATTTTTCGTGTACGTCCTTGCGGAGGTCTTCATCGTTCACTTCATGACAGTATTCGCGTTTTACGACGCCCAGTTCCTTAGCCAGTTCTTCCTGAACGAGACATTGAGCCTTGATAGCTTCGTGAGCCACTTTCAATGCTTCGAGGAGTTCAGCTTCCGAAACTTCGTTCATTTCGCCTTCAACCATCATAATATTATCATATGTTGCTCCTACCATTAATTCGATGTCGGCTTTTTCTGCTTGTTCAAATGTAGGGTTGATGACGAATTGTCCGTCAACGCGGGCTACGCGTACTTCGGAAATAGGACCGTGGAAAGGAATGTCGGACACGGCGATGGCAGCCGAAGCGGCAAGGCCGGCAAGTGCGTCCGGCATGTCTACGCCGTCAGACGAGAACATGATAATGTTTACAAATGTGTCTGCGTGGTAGTTGTCCGGGAAAAGCGGACGGAGAACACGGTCGACAAGACGTGCTGTCAGGATTTCATAGTCGGAAGCACGGCCTTCTCTTTTCTGGAAACCGCCGGGGAAGCGTCCTGCTGCCGAAAATTTCTCTTTGTATTCAACTTGGAGAGGCATAAAATCTACACCCTCTCCTGCTTCTTTAGCCGAAACGACTGTCGCAAGGAGCATTGTATTGCCCATGCGTAGCTCTACTGCACCATCTGCCTGCTTAGCCAATTTACCAGTTTCCAACGTGATTTCACGTCCGTCGCTAAGTACGATGGTCTTTTTGATAGGATTCATATAACTTCTTTACTTCTTAAAATTCGCACAAAGATAGGAAAACTTTTGAGGGAAATGGAAAAAAATGTCCGAATATTTAATATTTTATAGTTTTTCCGAGCTTTTGACCAATTCTTTATGCTAAAAAGGGGATTTATGGCGAGTAAATTGTAGCGTTTTGATTAAATGATTAGGTTTTGTTCGGTTTGTGCCGGAAAAAATGTAACTTTGGACCGCAAATTAAAAAAATACGATGAAAAAGTTATTGATTTCTTTAATAGTTCCTGCCGCTCTGCTTTCTTCATGTGGGGGCGGGAATGAGTTTACAGTGAGCGGAACGGTTGAAAATGCAAAGAACGAAACGCTTATGCTTGAACGCTCTGTCAGTGGACGATGGCTGCGCATTGACTCAATAAAAACCAACAGCGACGGTGAATTTAAGTTCTCGGAAGAGGCTCCTGCTTTTCCTGAAATTTTCCGTTTGGAGCGTGGTGGCAAATACATATATTTCCCGATTGACAGTCTTGACAATGTGACGATAACTGCCGATACTGCCAACTTTGACACAAACTATCGTCTTGCCGGAACGAACAATGCGATATGGATGATGCAGGTTGACAGCATTTCTCGTGAACTGGCAAAATTGCCGGCCGGTGCTCCGGCTTTTGCTGAGGCGAAGGCTGCTTTTGCAGAACGCATTTTGGTTGATCCTTCAAGTATCGTTGCCTACTATGTTGTGAACAAGATTATCGGTACGACTCCGCTTTATCAGATATCTGACCGCGATGATGTGAAGATTATCGGTGCCGTAGCTAATGCCTATAATTCTTACAAGCCGAACGACCCACGTACGGAATACTTGAAACGTATGTTTTTTGCCGGTCGCAACTTGACGGTAAAGCCAAAGACCGTAGCCTCGGGCGACACAATTGTGCTTGAAGAATCGCAGATTCTTGAAGTGGAACTGTTCGACAAGAATGGAAAGTTGCGCAAACTGTCGGAGGAAGCTTCAAAGGGTAAGGTGCTTTTGCTGAACTTTACAACATATATGGCTGCCGAATCTCCGGCATTGAATGCCCAATTGGCGCAGCTCTATAAGAAATATGCCGCCAATGGTTTTGAGATTTTCCAGATTGGCTACGACGAAAACGAGTTTACTTGGAAAGACGCTGCGAAGAATCTGCCGTGGATTACAGTTTACGATCCTTCAGGTGCCCAGTCGCAGAATCTGCTGCAATATAATGTAGGAACTCTTCCGGCTCTGTTTGTGATAAACCGTAACGGAGAATTGTCGGAACGCGTTCTCGACCTTGCCGACCTTGACAAGACAATTGGTAAATATATGTAAATTGATAAAGAAGAATAACACGAAGTTGGGCACTTAGCTATTTTAGCTTTTGTCCAACTTCGTTTCTTTTATAATGTAAAGCATTCCTTTTAGAGTCCATTTAAGAAAGTGAATGAATCCGATTTCTTTTCGATTTTTAGCCGCTTGCCATATTAAGCGTGGAATGCACATTAGTTTGAACCTTTTGTAAAAATAGGCGCCTTTTGACATAAGGAATCCTGGGCTTTGTGTTGCTTTTTCTCCTGTAGACAATTCGTCATGACGGCAAATGCTAATAGGGAAAAAATAACCTTTTAATTGAGCATTTAGCGCATCAAGAATGAATACTTCATCTTCTCCTGCTGTTAGTACGGGTGCCCCAGGACCAAATAGCTCATTGAACCTGACTTTGTTTTGGAAAGATGTCCTGCGAATGGCAATTTCAATGTTTGAAACAAAATGTTTTTTTAGTTGCCGTTTGAGTGTCGTGATTTCATTGGGGTACGTTTTTTTTATGAGTTTTGAATCGAATTTAAATGTTGCAATGTCTAGTTCGAGATTCTCGTTGAAAATAGATACTATTTTATTGAAACTTTCAGGGTATAGTTTTACATCCGAGTCGCTTATCAGGCAAATATCGCCTGTGGCGTGGTCTAGTGCATTGTTCCGGTTTTTACTTACGCCTTCCCCTGCAAGAAATAAAATTCGGACATCTTCTCTGTCTGCAAATTCCGGGCGTTGCTGCAGATATTTGTCGTCAGTATACTGCCATGAGATTAAATATTTTACATTGTCCTGTTGTGCAGGAAGTTTGATGTTGAATATGTCGTTGTTGAAAGCAACAATTAGAAGTTCTAAAGTCATAATTATAGTTTTTCCCAGATTTTAAGATATTGTTGTGCCATTTTGAACTTGTCATTATGCTTTTCGACGAAAGCCCTGCTTTGTAGTGAAAGTTTTGGAAGAAGATGCTTGTTTAATACAATCCATTCCAATTTGTTGTATATGTCATTTTGGTCAGGTAAAACATTAATAATAGGTTGGTTGTCCTTTTCGCCTATGAAGTCGTAGTATTCAGGTTCAGCACCAGAAACAGCCACAAGTCCGTGTGCCATTGCAAGCAGTGCATTTGTGGCGGGTGAGTAAGAATAAATTTGGTCAAGAATCACATGTGAGGATTCCATTCCTTTTAGATATTCTTTGTATGGGAGATTAGACACCACTTTTAATTCCGCTTTGTCGGGATATTTGCTGCAAATCTCATTAGCGGCTTTGAGCAGCTTGTCTGTCCCTTTCTCTTCCATTCTGTTCTTATGAAAGCCAAGAAAGAATCTTACTTTTTCAGGTTCTTGTGTAATGAAATTCGGCTTAATCGACTGCGTGTCAATTGGTATGCCTACAAAAAAAGTTTTGTGCGGATATAAAGGTGCATATGTGGCAAAATATTCTGGCAGACAGGCTATTATTGCATTGAGATCTTTTACCATAAAAGTTGTATGGCTTTTCATTTGGGGGGTAAGCCATAACTGGGTATTCTTTTTATGATGTTTTGCAAAATCCGTTAGGTTGTTGTCAACAAAATATTCATTGTAGCGGAGCGTCTGTCCTTCGTAGCATGATTTTACATAATAATAGTCTGTACCGGCTGCGGAAAGCACTATCTTTTTGTTGTGCTTTCGCAAATATTTGTAGATCCACATAACCTTATTTGGTCTGAGTGACAGGAATATGGGATTAATTAATTCAACAATGTCAAAACCACGCATTTTGGGCAGAGCTAACGCCAATCGAAGCAGATAAATGAACGTGTGGACGGGATTGTTACTTTTTCTGTATAGATTAATGTCGCGTTCCGTGTTCATCCAGTTGCTGCCGTTTGAGGCAACTACTGCCTGATGTCCCATTTGTTGAAGGGTGGATGCTAGGCAATTGTGAAGGTTGCTATAATCGCCGACAAAAAGAATTTTCATAGAATATTGAATATTTTGTTGTAAAAATACAATGATTTTTTTAGTTGCGCAATAACAAAAGCTATATGTCGTTTCTTTAATATGGAAATATCAATAATCATCCCTGTCTATAATCGTGTGCAGTTGTTGGAGCGTACGTTGCGGTCTGTTATGAAGCAGTCGTATAGGCCGTTGCATGTCATTCTTATTGACAACGGTTCAACTGATAACTCGATGGAATTGTTACAGCGGTTTAAGCAGGAGCAGGAGACTGACGGTTTCCGCGTTTCGGTTGGATTTGAAGGGATTCCTGGTGCTGTATTTGCACGGAACAGGGGGCTTGATTATGTTGATACGGAATGGGTGATGTTTTTTGATTCTGACGACGAAATGCGACCGGAGTTGGTAGAGCGTTATGCTGATGCTATTCATCATTTTTCAGAGACGGATGTTTTTTATACAGATGTGGAAATTCGAACAGCTTCTGGTCGTTCTGAAATTAAGCGGTCTCCAGTATCAAGTAGTCTTATATATTCTTCCATATACCATTCGTTTTTGTCTACACAGCGTTATATAGTACGTCGTTCCGTATTGGAAAATGCCGGATGTTGGAATCCGTCTCTAACGGGTTGGGACGATTGGGAATTGGGGTTGCGTTTGTTGCTGGAGACTGACCGGTTGAAGAAGGTGAAATCACAGGAGCCGTTGGTGCTGATTCATGCGCATGGCGATTCCATTACAGGCAATTCGTTTAGTGAAAAGGAGGGTGTCTGGGAACAGGCTGTGGACGCTGCTGAACTGGCCGTAAGAAAAGCCCGACGACAGGATACAAACCGTTTGCTATGTTCGTTGGAATATAAACGGATAATGTTGGCAGGGGCTTATACCTGCGAAGGCAATGATGCTGGTCGGAAACTGTATCGTCAGGTGATGGAGCGGGCCCGAGGCAACAGGATTTTGTCAGCGATGTGCCGTATGGGATATTGGTTGCTTTGTCGGCATGTGCGGGGTACGGCGCGAATTGCCGAGCGGCTGTTTCGCTTTGTCAAAAACTGATATATAAGACGAGCAACGCTGTCCTTGCGGGCGGCGTTGCTCTTTTCTGTGGTTGTGTGTTAAAGTTGCTGGTGCTTGTGCTTTGCATAAATGCCGTCAATAATACCGTCGGAAAGTCCGATAACGGGAACCAGTATAAACGACGATTTCAGAATGTCGGCAATTGTCGTGAAAATTTCTCCGGCCGGAACGATTACGTCGGCGCGGTCTGTTTTCAGTTTGAACGTGCGCATGCGTTCTTCTACACTCATGTCTTTCAGTTGCAGATAAAGTTTCTTGAGTGATTCTACCGGCATACGTTGGCGTGAACTGTCTTTTTCGTCCACCATTTTGTAGTATTTGTTGATGTTACCGCCCGAACCGATAATGTTCGTTTCCGGATATTGTTCGGCGATTTTTGTGACATCTGTTTTCAGTGCATTCCATTCGCTTTCCTTTACAGCTTGGTTGAGGATGCGGATAGTACCGATGTTATAAGAATGGGAGAAAACGAGTTCACCGTCGGACAGCATGTTGATTTCCGTACTGCCGCCGCCCACGTCGACATACATGTAGTTGCCTTTGCGGTCCTCCATCTGTTCTACGTGGTTGTTGTATATCATCTGCGCTTCTTCCTGACCACTGATGATTTCAATATTGATGCCGGTTTTTTCGGCTATTCTTTTGGTAAGTTCCTTGCCATTTTTTGCGTCGCGTATGGCGGATGTGGCGCAAGCCCTATAGTCCTCCACATCGTAGATTTTCATCAACTGGCGGAATGCCTTCATCAGCCGCAGCATTTTCTTGGCTTTCTTCTCCGAAATCATGCCGTCGTAGAAAACGTCGAAACCCAGACGCATCGGGACACGCAACAGCATTTCTTTGGTGAAAATCGGAGTGCCTTTTGTTTCGTCTATGTGCTTTATCAGGAGTCTTACCGCGTTGGTACCGATGTCAATGGCGGCAAAACTGGCACAGATTGGTTTATTTTCCATTGTTCTTTGTTTTATAGTTTTCCTTACATTCGAGATAATAGTTGTACAGGTATTCCTGTGAGCGGAAAGGCGCGTTGTCGCCTTCATTTGTCCAAGGTTCGTTGAGGCCTCGTCCGTCTACGATGCGTCCCTGGCAGTTGTCCTTCAGCCCGGCATCAACGATACGGATGAGTTCCTGCTTGATTTCGGGGTCATAGACCGGAGTTGCCACCTCAATGCGGTTGTCGAGGTTGCGCGGCATCCAGTCAGCCGAACCCATAAATACTTTTTCGTCGCCTCCGGCAGCGAACACGAAAATGCGCGAGTGTTCCAGATAGCGGTCAATAATGCCGTTGATGCGGATGTTGTCGCTGACTCCCGGAATGCCTGTAATCAGTGAGCAGTTTCCACGGACAACAAGGTCGATTTTAACGCCATACGAAGAAGCTTCGTACAGCTTTTCAACGAGAATTGGGTCTGTAATATGGTTTACCTTCGCTTTGATATAGGCAGGTTTTCCACGTTGTTTGTTTCGGATTTCCGCATTGATGAGAGCCAGCAGGTTGTCCTTCATCGAATTGGGCGATACCATCAGTTCCTTGAACTTGGTTGAACGGTAGGGGCGTTCGATGAAATTGAACACATTCTCAACGTCTTTCACGATTCGTGGTGACGCTGTCATCAGAATGCAGTCGGTATATGCCCGTGCATTTCCTTCGTGGAAGTTCCCGGTGCTGATGCAGGCGATGTCTGTGCCGGTCTTCATGCCGATGTGTGCCACTTTCGAGTGAACCTTCAAGCCTTCAACTCCGAAGATGACATTGATACCGGCATCGCGCATTTTTTTCGACCAGTGTATGTTGGAGGCTTCGTCGAAACGTGCGAGCAGTTCGATGACTACGGTCACCTTTTTGCCGTTGCGGGCTGCTCCAATCAGCGCTTTTACCACTTTCGACTCTTTGGCAAGGCGGTAGAGCGTGATTTTTACGCTTTTCACGTTCTTGCTGACAGCCGCTTCCTGCAGGACACGGAGGAAAGACGAAAAGTCGTGGTAAGGCACATGAATAAAGCGGTCCTTCTGCCGTATGGCTTCCAGTATGCTTTCCTGTTCTGCCAGTTCCGGTTTGCGTATGGGTTGCCATTTCGGGTATTTAAGGTCGCTTCGCCCGAAGTCCGGAAATTTCATCAAGTCCTTGTGATTGTGGTATTTTCCACCGCTGACTACTGTGTCATATCTGTCCAGTTCCAATTTGTTGAGCACGCGTTTCCGCAGGTCGTCGGGCATGGATGCATCGTAGATGATGCGCAGCGGTTCTCCGCGTTTGCGGCTTTTCACGCCTTTCGATATGCGCTGGAGCATTCCGCTGTCGATGTTGCTGTCGATTTCCATCTCGGCATCGCGGGTAAATTTGAAGGCATAGGCTTCGAATCTGGTAAATCCCAGTCCACGGAAGATTAATGGCAGACAGCAGCGGACAATGTTGTCAAGATACATCAGATACTTCTTCCCGTCTTTTTCCGGAAGCAGGATAAAGCGTCCGCAGGAAGCTACCGGCAGTTCCAGATAGGCATAGTCGTAGCTCTTTTTTGAGGTAGCTTTTTCAAGTTTGACTGCCAGATAGATGCTTTCGTCGGAGTCGTAGTCCAGTTCGCGGATCGCCGAGAACCAAATGGGGATTGTTTGTCCGCTCAGCCGTTCTTCATAGAACGAGTGGATGACTTCCATCTGTTCGTCGGTTACTTCCGTATGGTCAATCAAGCAGATATTTTCTTTGCGTAGGTCCGCCATGACGGAGTGGATGGCTTTCTCATATTCTTTTGTGTAGGAACTGTTGAGTTTGGCAATCGCCTTGATTACTTCTTGGGCGTGCTTGCGCTCCTTGGCAGCCGCTTTGCCTGCACATTCGGCGATGCGGGTCTGTGAAGCTACACGGACACGGAAAAATTCATCCAGGTTATTGGAGTAGATGCCGAGAAAAGAAAGGCGTTCCAATAGCGGCACATTGCTTTTACAGGCTTCTTGTAAAATGCGACGGTTGAAATACATCCAACTGATGTCTCTTTCCAAATAATATTGCTCAAGTTTGTTCCGTTTCATAAAGTCTGAATTTTTTGCGAAAATATCATAAAGTTGTAACAATATTATTACAAATTGTTTCTACTTTCATGGCAATTGTCCTAACTGAATCAGTGTTTCTCAAAAGTAACGAATTCTTTCGTATTTTCAAAGTGTTTCGGTGTCTGTCTTTCGGCTTTTGGGACAGAAAAATCCGAAAATTTTGAATTTAGGGCGTAAATCTGTATCTTTGTAGGGGATAGGCAGAGCAGAATATCTGTCTGTCAGGAATAGTAAAGAATATGGCAGAAATAATCGAACAGGCGGAAGAACTGCAGGAAGAGGTTTCGGAAGCGGTAGCGTATACCGAAGATAATATTCGACATTTGAGCGACATGGAGCACGTTCGTACGCGTCCGGGTATGTATATCGGTCGTTTGGGCGACGGCTCGCAAGTTGAGGACGGCATCTATGTGCTGTTGAAGGAAATTGTCGACAACAGTATTGATGAATTTAAGATGGGAGCCGGCAAACGGATTGACATCCAGCTGGAAGACGAGTTGCGCGTTTCGGTGCGTGACTATGGTCGTGGTATCCCTTTGGGTAGTCTTGTCAATGCCGTGTCGGTGTTGAATACGGGAGGTAAGTATGACACAAAGGCTTTTAAAAAGAGTGTCGGTCTGAATGGTGTCGGCGCTAAGGCTGTCAATGCTTTGAGTACCCGTTTCATTGCCCGTACCGTACGCGACGGAGAGATGCGCGAGGCTGTGTTTGAAAAGGGCAATCTGGTTAGCGACGAGACACGTCCGACGGAGGAGGAGAACGGTACGTTTATCTTCTTCGAGCCCGACAATATGCTGTTCCGTAATTATCGTTTCCGTATCGACTTTATTGAAACGATGCTCCGCAACTATACCTATCTGAACATCGGACTGGCGATTTATTTCAACGGCCACCGTATCATCAGCCGTAACGGTCTGGAGGATTTGCTTAACGACAAGATGACATCTCCCGGTTTGTATCCGATTGTGCATCTGAAAGGAGAGGACATCGAAATTGCCTTTACCCACAGTCCGCAATACGGTGAAGAATACTATTCTTTTGTCAATGGACAACATACTACGCAGGGAGGTACGCACCAAAGTGCATTCAAGGAGCACATAGCCCGTACCATCAAGGAATTCTATGGAAAGAACATGGAATTTCAGGATATCCGCAACGGTATGGTAGCGGCAATTGCCATCAACGTGATTGAACCGACGTTCGAAAGTCAGACAAAAATCAAGTTGGGCTCGCTGACGATGGCTCCGGAGTTGGATTCCGAAGGAAAACCGTATCCGCTGTCGGGGGTGAGTGTCAACAAGTTTGTCGGCGACTTTATCAAGGAGCAGGTCGACAACTATCTGCACAAGCATGCCGATGTGGCGGAAGCCATGCTGCAAAAGATACAGGAATCGGAAAAGGAACGCAAGGCTATTGCCGGCGTGACGAAGATGGCGCGCGAGCGTGCAAAGAAGGCAAGTCTTCACAACCGCAAGCTGCGCGACTGCCGCATACACTATAACGACCCGAAGGGCGACCGCCGCGACGAGTCGATGATTTTCATCACCGAGGGTGAATCCGCAACGGGTTCCATTACAAAAATCCGCAACGTAGAAACCCAGGCGGTGTTCTCGTTGCGCGGTAAACCGCTGAACACCTATGGCAAGACACAGAAGGTGGTTTATGAAAACGAGGAGTTCAATCTGCTTCAGGCTGCGCTCAACATTGAGGACGGACTAGACGGACTGCGTTACAATAAGGTGATTATCGCGACGGATGCCGATGTCGATGGCATGCACATTCGTCTGCTGATGATTACGTTTCTGTTGCAGTTTTTCCCCGACCTGATAAAGAAAGGCCACGTCTATATTCTTCAGACACCGTTGTTCCGCGTGCGCAACAAGAAGACGGCCAAACGGCAGGGACGGGCAAAGAAGGGCGAAGCGCCGGTCGATACCTACTACTGCTACACGGAAGAAGAACGGTTGGCAGCCATCGAGCGTTTGGGCAGCAATGCCGAGATTACCCGATTCAAAGGTTTGGGTGAGATTTCTCCGGAAGAATTCCGCGAGTTCATCGGTCCGGACATGCGTCTCGACCAGGTGATGCTGCGTAAGGAGGACTCAGTGAAAGAAATGCTGGAATTCTATATGGGCAAGAACACTATGGAGCGCCAGTTGTTTATTATTGACAACCTCGTGGTGGAAGACGACGAGGACTTGCTACACTAAAAAATGGAACAGAGAATTGCAATATTTCCGGGGTCGTTCGACCCTTATACAATAGGCCATGCTTCGATAGTCGACCGTGCATTGCCGCTTTTCGACAAGATTGTCGTGGCAATCGGAGTCAATCGCAACAAGCGTTCGTTTCTGACCGAAGAACAGCGCATACGCATGATAGCCGACCTTTATGCCGACGAGCCGAAGGTGGAAGTGATTTCCTACGACGGACTGACTGTCGATGCCGCCCGTGAGTGTGGGGCACGTTTCCTGCTTCGTGGCGTGCGGATGATTCAGGATTTTGAATACGAAAAGAATCTGGCGGAGGTGAACCGCAGCATTTCCGGACTGGAAACGGTGTTGCTCTACACGTTGCCGGAATACGGTCATATCAGTTCGTCGATTGTGCGCGAACTTATCAGCTACGGTCGCGACGTGTCGGCTTTGCTTCCGAAAGGAATGGTTTTACCGGAAATTAAATAGAAAAGACAATGATGAAATTTAGAAAATATTTGCCACTTTGCGTGTTGGCAGCCGGGGCTTTGTTGGCAACGGCGCAGACTTCCTGGCGCAACGGTGAAATGTCGCCGCGGCAGAAACTGTCGGCGGTAGAGGCAGCGATTGCCAACTATTATGTAGATACGGTCGATGAGGACAAACTCGTGGAGGATGCCATCCGCGGCATGCTTGAGAACCTCGACCCGCACTCGTCGTACAGCAACCGCGAGGAAACCAAGGAACTGACCGAACCGCTTGACGGCAATTTCAGCGGCATCGGTATCCAGTTCAATATGCAGAAGGATACGCTCTATGTGATTCAGACCATTGCCGGCGGGCCGTCGGAAAGAGTTGGTATCCTGCCGGGCGACCGTTTTGTGGAGGTAAACGACACGGTGATTGCCGGCGTGAAGATGAAGAACCGCGACATCATGAAGCGTTTGCGTGGCCCGAAGGGAACGGTAGTCAACATTAAGGTAAAACGCCGCAATGTGCCCGAGTTGCTGGAGTTCCGTGTGACGCGTGACGATATACCTGTCTACAGTATTGATGCTGCCTACATGGCCGACGACAAGACCGGCTACATTCGTTTGAGCCGTTTTGCACGCAGTTCGTTCCAGGAATACAAGGATGCGGTGAAGAAGTTGAAGAAACAGGGCATGGAGCAGTTGATTCTGGACCTTACCGACAATGGCGGCGGTTATCTCGACATTGCCGCACAGCTTGCCAACGAGTTCCTTAACCGCGATGAACTGATTGTCTACACCGAAGGTCGCCGCCGTCCGCGCACCGATATCAATGCTCTCGGCAACGGTGATTTCCGCAAGGGTAAGGTGGTGTTTATGGTCAATCAGCTTTCGGCTTCCGCCAGCGAAATTCTTTCCGGTGCCATTCAGGACTGGGACCGTGGAGTGGTGGTAGGCCGCCGCACGTTCGGAAAAGGACTTGTGCAGCAGCCGCTCGACCTGCCCGACGGAACGATGGTACGACTGACCATTGCCCGCTATTATACGCCTTCAGGCCGCTGCATACAGAAACCGTATAAGCCCGGCGACCGTGAGGATTATGAAATGGACATCGTCGACCGCTACAAGCATGGCGAATTTTCGAATGCCGACAGCATTCAGTTTGCCGACTCGCTGAAATGCTACACGTTGAAAAACCGCCGTGCGGTGTATGGTGGAGGCGGTATTATGCCTGACGTTTTCGTGCCGCTCGACACGACGGAATACAGCGATTACTACCGCGACCTTGTGGCCAAAGGCGTACTCAACCAGTTTGTGTTGCAATATGTCGACAGTACCCGCAAGGAACTGAAGGTGCAATATCCGTCCGTCGACAAGTTTGAAACAGATTTTGTTGTCGGCGACGATTTGCTGAAACAGCTAACGGAAGCCGGCGAACGCGACAGCGTGAAATTCAATGAAGAGCAGTTCAACGTTAGCCGCGAAATGCTGCGTACCGTAGTGAAGGCTCTTGTGGCGCGCGACATCTACGACATGGAAGCCTATTTCCGCATCGTGAACCGCCGTAACAATATTTTCACCGAAGCCCTACGCGTCATCAACGACGACAAACTCTATAAATCGCTGCTCAGCGGAGAGAAGAAATAACGGGAATTTTTGTTTTAAACAATACATTCGGCCGGGACGAATCTGTCGTTCCGGCTGATTTTTTTGTCGGCTATGACGTTGGGTATGAAAAAAATGCGTACCTTCGCGGCGGATTTTGAAGAAGGTATGAAAGAGCGTGATTTACGGATTGATGTATTGAAAGGTGTCGGCATTATTTGTGTGATTTGGGCGCACCTTCGGGGTTATCTTGACATGGAAATCTATATTTTCCACATGCCCCTTTTCTTTTTCCTCTCGGGTATGTTCTATCGGCAGAAGCGCAATTTCGTGTGGACCCGCTTCCGGTCGCTTATCATTCCGTTTGCCCTCTATTCGCTTTTCTTTGCCGCGTTGTTCTGGTGGCGGGGCGGGGGATGGCTGAAGCCTCTACACCGTATTTCGTGGTGGTTCCCCTCGGCTATTGTCGGGCCGTCGTGGTTTTTGATTGCCTTGTTCAATATTTCCGTGGTCTATTATCTGCTCGACCTGTTGGTGAAGAACAAGCGTGTCTTGCTTGCCATCACATTTGCTATCGGACTTACGTTCTACTATTGGAAAGTGGAGTTACCGCTCGACTTGCGGCAGTCGTTCTATGCCTTGCCGTTCTACAGTCTGGGCGCATTTATGAAGCAAAAGGAATGGACGAAGCCCACCCGCAACCGCTGGGTGCTGGG
>OJMG01000525.1_pt1 | contig 37977 bp, 29 predicted proteins | sample 1597141 | NCBI WGS metagenome assembly OJMG01 (sample SAMEA2452119, study PRJEB22498) | human gut metagenome | biome: human feces; feature: human gut; material: feces | place: Australia | collected 2012 | reverse complement strand
GGTGAATATTCAGTGTCTTTTCCTGATTCAGCTTCCCGTCAATGGCAGCAAGGTCTCTTTTCAGATAGTTCAGCTGCTTCCCAATGGCTTTACGGGTCATCTTTGCGGTGTGTTTGCGGCAGCGGACATACTTCAGATAGTCTTTCCAGGCTCGTTTGCGATAGGTACGGGGCTTCTTGCCGTCGGTGGGGCTGTGGAGAATATCCAGCAGCTTCTCAGCATTTTCTCTGGCTTCATTCAGAAGGGAAACATCCTGGGGATACCGGATATTGGACGGTGCGCAGGTGGCATCCACGATTATCGTGCCGCTGTTCCCTCCACCATCGGGCTTGTTATCATCCTGGTTATCGTTATCTTCTGTTTTCTGTGCTTCTTGGATGACCATTTCATTGATCTGAGCCAGAACTTCCGGCGTCAGGCGTTTTCGGAAATGCACCATAGAGGACGCATCGAAGGGCAGTTTGCTGTCGTCATAGCCCGCATACCCACAGAAATACTGCAAATATGGGTTCTCCTGGATCTGCAAAACAGTTTCCACATCGGAATACCCGTATTCCCTCTGGATGAGACAAGCACCCAACGCCAACTGAAGCGGCTTGGCCACATTCCCGGTCTCGGAAGGAAACAGATCCGCGTACTTTTCCTCAATCTTGTCCCATGGGATGCTCTGCGCTTTCTTCACCCAGCGGTTGTCTTCCCGCAGGCGCATACCCATGGGCTGCTGAAAATCTGACAGACTGATCTGTCCGTTGCTGTACCGATACATACACGTTCCCTCCAAGTGCAAGGGTTTTGCCCGCTTTTTGTCGTTTCCCTTGCACCTATTATAGCACAGATTGCCGGGATTGCCTTGTGTCGCAATGCTTTTTGGGTTGGTCAGCAGACATTAGTTACGGCCGCCTTCGTTGGCCAGGTTGCCAAAGAAGTGCTTGAACTGTACAGCCAGGGAATCCTTGCCCCAGCCCAGATCAGAGCCGTCCTCGCCATAGGTGGACTGATATGCGCTGACCATAGCATTGGTCAGGGCAGCAGCCAGGGCAGGATCCTCGGTGAAGGTGCTCACGCTCTGGCTGCGGGGATCGCTTTCCAGATCGACCTGAGGGCTCAGGGTCATGGTAATGCCGGCGGCGCGATACAGCTTGGCAACATCCGCAGACAGCGCAGCAACCTTTTCAGGGGAGAAGGTCGCGCCCAGTGCCAGGTTGGTCACGGTACCAGTCATGGTGGTGGTGGGGTCACAGTTCAGCATCATGGGGATGCCCAGTTCGGTAGACTCGGCAGTAGCCTGCAGCGCATTGGCGCAGGCGGGCACAGTGTTCAGCGGAGCACCGAAGGCAACAGGATACATGATATAATAGCGAACACCGCTCTCAACAATCTGGGGATAGATGGGATTGCCATCCATATCGTTCATGGCGGGAATGTCGGTCTCCAGACCACCGATGGCGCCATTGATGCGCAGGCCGCTCATCTGCTCAATGGTCATCTTGGAAACCAGATCCACAGCGCGCTCCTCGTAGGAAAGACGCCAGTCTTCGTAAGGGTCCAGCTCACCGTTCTTGTTCATGTCCTTAAAGGCATAGCCATCACTTTCGATGATGGTCACACCGGATTCAGGAGCATAGCCCAGGGTAGCACCACCTTCATTGACGACACGAATCCAGCCGTCAGCGGTGGTCTCGGTGGTATACTTGGCTTCAGCGGAAGCGAAGGACACCATGCTCAAAACCATAGTCAGAGCAACCAGCAGAGATACCAGCTTCTTCATACGTGTTTCCCCTTTCAATTCTGGCCGTATTTTGGCCAGTGCTGGGTTCATTGTAGCAAAAACAATGCCTTAGACAAGAGCTTTGTCGTAACTGTCCCATTTTTGGAATAATCGGCTGTAAAGCCTGGAATAACTCTTACTTGACCTGCTCACCCATCCAGTTCCAGCAGGAAACACCGCTGTCATCCACGGCTTCGTTATTGAAGAAGTACTGCCAGGAACCATGGCCAAACTGCTGCAAAGGCTGACCATCCTCGCCGAAGAAACGACCGGTGGTATCATGAACATCCTCGGCGGCAAAGACGTGCAGATTCTCAGCGCCGGCTGACGGTATACTCATAGGCGGAAGCATCGTCAATGGGTTTGTCCAGCGAAAGGATCACGCGATCCGCCACGCAGCCCCAATCCTCCGCAAGGATATGGATACTGTAGGAAGCAGTGGCGGGCAATGTGTTTTCGGCTTCCGAAAACGCAACGGTGAGCAGAAGTGCAAGTGTCATCATGAGCAGGCAAAGTTTCTTCATGGTCAATTTCCCTTTCTGATTCAGGCTGATAACAGCCGATGTGCATCGTATATGAAGCGAAGAAGCACCGTGCAATATGTTTGTCTTAATCGGGCGAATATTGTCCTATCTATCCGATAACAGCATCTAAAAAAGCTCCCTTTCGGGAGCTTTGAGGATCATGGCAACATATCATGGCAACATGAGGGTAACATTCAGGGAAAAAATCTGGTCTTTTAGCGAGACTACCGCCTGACCGCCATATTTTTCGGCGATCATACGGATGGACTTCATACCGAAGCCATGATAAGCCGTGTCTGTCTTTTGTGTAGGCGGTAAGCCATCTTGCAGAGTAAGAAGGCCCTGATATCGATTTTCCGCATGAATCACAGTCATTCCGGCTATACAGCGCACAGACAGGCTGATACCCTGGGCGTCTGTGTCATGCAATTGACTAACTGCTTCGATGGCGTTATCCAGGATGTTGCCAAACAGTGCATAAATATCCGGAGGAGAAACATGTTCCAGTCCGCTGCCGTCTGCAATGCAGGTCAGGGTGATTCCCTTGGATTCACACAATAGTTTCTTTTCTGTAAGAATCACATCCAGCGCAGCATTGCCCGTTTGGGTGGAGGTATCATATATGTCAACTGCCTGCTCAATCTCTTTCAGGACGGACCGATCCACCTCTCCGGATTGATGACGCAGCGTGCGAAGCTGATGCTTGAGATCGTGGCATTTCTGATTGATAATCGCAATGTTATGCCGGGAGTTCTCATACTGCCGCTTCTCCTTCTGCAACATATTGGACACAATTTCAAGCTCTGTTTTCAGATTCCGGTTGGCGATCAGACTCATTTGCATATTCAGCACGAAAATACAAGCCAGCATATTCAGTAACTGGATCATCATTTCATAGCCAGGCGCATCATAGGTTTTCTGCAACTCCAGAAGATACAGACCGATCACGATATCGACCAGCAGTACCACGACAGACAGGAAAGGCAGCTTTTTGTTGTCAATGCGGATTTGGTCGCTTTTCCGAATCTCTTTTGACAGAGTCAGATAAGCCGGAATAAAAGTCAACACAATAGAGAGAAACCAGGCAATACCATCCGTTATCAGAAAACCTGTCATTTTACTGATTAAAGTCAACACGCCATTGAGGGCAGATGCTATCTGATGAATGGTGTAACCTGTGATTGTGCAGCATAGTACAGACAGAAACGTTTCCTGATAGCAGCAGGCAATGTTTCCGGCCGCCACAGCAAAGAATGAACCGTACATCAATAGCCCCCACCCCACATAATAATGGGCAGCAAATGGCGGAACCGGAAACAACCAGGCGAAGAGAATGCATACAGCAGAACTGATTGCGATCCGCAGGATGAAATGCTCTTTATGCGGCAAAAAGCGGGTCAGCATATGTATGGCAATCAGCACCTCTGCCATGATCCGCAGATTGATTAAATGAATGTCTGAAAACATCAGTGTTCACCATACCATTTCGTCAGTGCGGCAAAGAAGGACTGCTTTTTAAGCTTGCTGATCTTCAGCGTATCCTTGCCCACTATTACATCCATGTTCTGCACACGCGAGATATGCCGCGGATTGACCAGATAGCAGGCATTACAGCGAAGGAAACCCATGGGTGCCAGCTGGTTTTCAAGATCTGTCATAGAGCCGCGTGCGGTAAGCGTATCGTCTGTCATATGATAGATTAGATTATGTCCTGAAACCTCTATGTACATCAGCCTGCTTGAATCAGTCATATAAAAACCATTAGGAATCCGGAGCCGAATATCGCAGCGGGCATTTGACGCCGCACGCTCTATGGCACGACGCATATGCATGGCAAAATCCTGATAAGTGACAGGCTTCACGATGAAATCCAGCGCATCCACCTCATAGCCTTTTGCAGCGTATTGCGATAAGGTGGTTACAAAGATCAGCACCACTGTTTTATCGCGTTCCCGCAAGCGATGTGCTGCTTCCAACCCGTCCATTCCCGGCATGGAAATATCCATGAAAACAATGTCATACCCTGGGGTATAGCTTGTCAAAAAACCAACGCCATCCTCAAACACGTCAGTACTTGCTTCCTCTCCAATGACATTGCAATATCGCGTGATGTAATCCAGAAGACGATTCGCAGCAGTCTTCTCGTCTTCGATAATGGCAAAGCGCAGCATGGCATATCTCTCCATCACTTATTTGCTATTGGTCGTCATAAAATGCGGAGCGAGCAAACAGCAGCAATTCTCATTATTCTTACTTGACAACCTAACTGATTCATTCCGATGAACCTTTTGAAATTATACCATAGCAGAACGGAAAAAACAATAGGATCCAATGGTTAGTGCAGTGGCCTGCCAAAGAGCCTGGTCACAATAAAAAGCAAAAGAGAAAGCCATTGTAGTCGTTCTTCATGGCGACTCCCTTGTATGATAATTCCGAGACCGGAAATCATACTCTCCTTTCCATTTTGTTGACCAGCGACTACGATAGCTCCAGATGCTGCGGACTACTGATGTTTCCTGTAGCCTGACTATCGCGGCACGTTTATCGCCGAAGTACAGCAGCAGCTCCAGCGCCGAGTGGACAATTCCGAGAAAATCAAGCCTCATGAGTGGGAAAAACTTCCGTGGCGCTGGATTGTCGAACGTACCTTTACTTGGATGAATGCTGCTCGCCGCGTCCGTCACAGCTCAGCCTGTATTTACCAAGACGGAGGATGTTCGAGCGAAATCTTCGTAGCAATTCTTCCCGGCAAGGAACCGGTGGTGGGCACCTGACCCGATGGGAGCCGCCCGCAGCAAAAGGAGCGATGCGCTTTTTTGCTGCATCGCTCCCTGAGAATGTTTCCTTATGCCGTAGCCATATCAGCAGCGCTGATGGCTATCATCCAGTCCATGTTTACTTGGAAAGCACCTCCATGGGGAAGTCGCCGCGGATCAAGCCAGCCTCATAGGCAGCTTTGCGCTCATCGACGATTTGCTGGCCGCCAACGTCCAGGATGGCCTGCACGCAGCGATCATACACCGCGTCAAATTCGGCCGGATCGCAGGTCAGGGCGTTGGTGAGCAGCTCAGCCTGCTTTGCCAGCACCATCTGGTCGTAGTCGGCCTCGGCCTTAATCGCCACGGTGAAGCCGATGGGTGCATAGGAATCCTTGGCCATGTACTCATAGGAACGTGCGACGACATCCTCATAGCCGGTGAAGGTCAAGGCGCTGTACTTGTTGTTCAGCTCATCATTGCCGAAGCTGCTGCCATTGGACAGGAACACCAGGTCGACAGCGGACAGCCACTTCTGGTCGTCGGGCAGGTTGTCATTAGTTACACGGCCAACGGGCAGGCCGTCCTCGTTCAGATGATCATAGTGAACGCCTTCAATGCCATTCTGCAGGTAGAACATGTTTTCAGGCTGAGCCATCCAGTCCATGTACTTCATCGCGGCAACAGCGGTCTCCTTATTCACCCAGCTGGGAATGAAGATGCAGATGCCGTTGGCGGCATAGTTCTCGTGAAGGGTGTAGCCGTCAGGATTCACGAAGGGGTTAACAGGGATCCACTCGGCGTCCTCGCCTACGTTCTTCTTCATCTCATCGCTGTAATCGGGCCAAACCTGCGTGGGACCCTCGATGTAGAAGCCAGCGTAGCCCTGGTTCAGATCGCGGTCGCGGATGTCGCCGTTATCAATGGCGAAATTCTCGGAGATCAGCCCCTCATTGTACAGGGTATTCAGCAGACGATAGGCCTCCTTCGCGCCGGGCATCTGCTCGTGATACAGGGAGTACCAGTCCTCCTTGGTGATCTTGGAGAAGTCCAGGAAGGAATCCACGATCACGGAGGTGGAGAACAGCGGGCTGTTCTCATACAGCTTCATGGCGTAGGGAACCGTCTGCTCGCCGCCCAGCTTGGCTTCCTTGGCCGCGCGCAGATAGGCAACCCACTCCTCGGTGGTGGTAGGCTCCGCCATGTTCAGCTTGTCCAGCCAGTCCTTGCGGATGAACAAACCGAGCTTGGCCACATTGATGCGGCGGGCAGGGATATAATATCTCAGAAAGATCATATCGACGGAGATGGGAACAACCTTTTCAGCCTATCTGCTCGGCATCCGCCTTGAAAAGATGAAGGAATTGCTGGTGAATACGACCATCTCCCAGCGGGATATTGCCGAGCAGGTCGGCATTGGCAGCGAGCAGACCATGTATCGTCTGTTCAAACAGTATATGGGATGCTCCCCCGGCGAGTATCGGAAGCATCCCTCCGCAGACAGTACCATAGCCGCCGAGACGGCGGATGAATATCATGAAAGCGAGGAATAATCACATGGACAACCTGAAGTATCTGGAACATGTCGTGGAGCTTGGAAAGGTCCAGGCTGCAACCACGCCCGAGGAAATGTCCGGCGCGTTTGACGCGTTCAACGGCTTCCTGGGCCTGTATTACGATCTGGCGAAGATGGAGCTGCAAAAGGCCGGGATCGACACGCCGCCTATTCGAAACTTCGCCATTGACAAGGCGCTTGAGCGCATCGACGCCCGCCTGGACTGCGCTGATTTCACCATCCCCGCGCTGATCCGTATGCTGCGCGAGCATCGCGGAACGCGCCTGAATGAGGAGCAGGCACAGAAGATTGAACAGAGTCTGATTCATTTCAAGTATTGGCTGGACGAGCCCGGCGATGTGCACGCCTGCTTCTTCACCGAGAATCATCAAATCCTGTATCACAGCGCCGAATATCTGGTGGGGCAGATGTATCCTGACGTGGTGTTCCCCAACAATGGCATGACCGGCGCTGAGCATCACGCCCATGCCACCGCCTTCCTGCGCCGCTGGCTGAACTGGCGTGAACGCTTCGGCTTCAGCGAATGGCTGACTCAGGGATACTACATGGATGACATGCTGGGTCTGGTCAACCTGATGATCTATGCCGACGAGGCGGATATCCGCACCCGCTGCCGCATGCTGATTGACATGCTGGTGTTTGACCTGGCGGTCAATCATTTTGAAGGGCACTTGCCCACCACCCATGGCCGCGTCTATACCCGCTTTATCATCGAGCCCGACTATGAGGATTGCTCCGCCGTGATGGCGCTGCTGTTTGATAAGGGATACGCCGGCACTATGAGCAACTGCGCCGTGATGTTGGCTGCCAACGGCTATGTTTGTCCCAAGGCTATCCTGGCGGCAGCAGCGGCTCCCACGGGAATCCAAACCAACCGCGAGCGCATGAGCATCGACGTGGCGGACGCCAAGTATTATGGCGTGGATCCCGCCGACTTTGACAACATCATGTTCTTCTGGGGCCAGCAGACATACTCCGACCGCCTGACCATTGAGAACTCGCTGAAGGTGTTCCCCACATGGAACTGGATGACTAACCGTGTCCGCGCCTACTATGAGCGCTACAAGCTGCATGATGAGGCTGGTGCGCCCTGCGTGGATGCGCCCGACTTCACAGCCATGACACAGGTGGACATCTACACACGCCGTACGCCGGACTATATCCTCAGCTGCGCGCAGGATTTCCGCAAGGGCCGCATGGGCTATCAGCAGCATCCCTGGACGGCCTCCCTGGGCGGCAAGGCAGTCATCTTTACAACCAATCCCGCTTCCACCGAGTATTCCAACCGTCCCAACTGCTGGGCCGGCAACCTGACCCTGCCCCGCGCCGTGCAGCATGAAAACGTGCTGCTGTGCCTGTACCGCGTTGAACCCGACTTTGTGGATTACCTCTATTCCCACCTCTACTTCCCCAGGCATGAGATGGACGAGGTGGTGGAGAAGGAGGGCTGGATCTTTGGCCGCAAAGGCGATGGGTATGCGGCGGTGTATTCGCTGCTGCCCGGCTACTGGGAAAAGAAGGATCCCGCCATGTTCAAAGAGCTGTACGCCGAAAGCTGGCAGGAGAAATATGACCGTGCCGACGATTATGAGTACATCGCGCAGGGTCACGCAAACGTGTGGGTCATTGAAATGGGCTCCAAGGCTGAAAACGGCAGCTTTGAGGCGTTCATGGACGGCTTTGCCGGGAAAAAGGTGTGCGGCGACACGCACAACCTGATCTACCAGTCTCCCTCTCAGGGTGAGATCACCTTCGGCTGGAACAGGCCCCTGACCGTCGGGGGAGAAACCATCTGCATCCATGGCTACAAGCGCTATGATAACGAGTTTGCTCAGACGGAATTTGACGCGGGCGCAATCGAGATCAATGCCGGCGGTCATCAGACGATTCTTGACTTTGAAAAGGCCGAGCGCACGGATATTTAAGGCACTACCGCACAATTCGTCTGCAGCGCTGGCGATGCCTTTTCTGCCATCTGCTTCTTGCAGAAATCTCGATTTACCTCCAGTAAACCTTCGATTTCTGCAATCGCATCTGACAAAAAATGCATTCGCCATCGCACCAACTCATTTGTGCGGTATTGCCTTAAGGCAACGCCGCACAATTCGGCGGCGCGTCGGGCGATGTCTTTTCCGCCAGCCGACCACCTCATTTGTGCGGTGTTACCTTAATATGCGCTCCGCTGTTTGAGCGACCGGGTATAATTCCCGGTCACAGAAAATGATTGAGGTATTTCCTGTGAGAAAGATGTGCCTGCTCTCGTTTCTCCTTCTCCTGCTGACGCTGCCGTTCCTTGTGCATGGGAGCGCGTCGGCACAGACGGAAACGCTTCGCGTCATGGTCTATGACCGGGAGAACATGCCCGAGGAATATGGCTCCTGCGAGGACAACGCCTGGGTACGCTATATTCAAAGCCGGGTGCTTCGCGAACTGGATATATCCCCGCGTCGCTGGAAACGGTTAACATCCTGGCCGCGAAGGAAAGGGAGCTCCGCATACGAACCATCATGTGCCCGGCTGAAAATTTCGATGAGGAATGGGATCGCTGCGTGGCCGCCTATCTCTCCGCGGGCGGCAGCCGCGCCATTGAAGCCAAGCGTTCCGCCTATCGCGAAAGCATTGCAGAAAAGAAAGGAAATTGACCATGGGATACTATTTTGACGATCGCAACAGCGCTGCCTGGAGCTATGGCGACGATGCCGGGAGAATCATTGATCTGCTCGGAACCCGATTTATGGGGGAAAATCCTGTTACGCCCTTTATCTGGCGCACCTTTGATGAGTCAGGCATTCAGGCGGATCGAAAGGCGCGATATCTGCTGGATTTTGCGCGGCGTTTTCCCGGCGGAGAGAATGGCGAAATTGTCTATGCCGCCGCCGACCTATACTGTCCGCAGGCCAAGAGCTCCGGCTTCATGGTGGAGTGCGACGGTCCTGTTCAGGTGTGGTTGAATGAGGAAAGGGTGTTCCAGTCCAACGGCAATCAGGAACGCACCCATGAAAAATGCAGGATCGATGTGTCGTTGAGGGCAGGCTACAATCGTTTCGTATGGCGCTGCGAGCGGACGGAGATCGGCTTTGGCTGCGCTTTCGCCAATGCCATGCCGCAGTGGGAGCCCTGTAATTATGTACTGCCCTACAAGGAATATGACGGGGAGGCAGGAATCCTCTACACGGAGCCGGTGGATGAACGGATGCAGATTGACGTGGGCAGCTTCTTTGGCGACTTTATGCCGCCGGAGCTGACCTGGCTTCCCCGCGCGGAGAAAAAGTCTCTTGTCGGGGCAGGCGTATATGCGGCGTGGCTCAAGGGAAGCGTCCGTGTCCCCCTTGCCGCCCATGACGCTGTAACCCTGATCGTGGACGGTAAGCCCGGACGGGTTATCCCCGGAGCACAGCATGATGTTGTGGCCGTCGGCCCCTATCAGGCGGTGGCCGCGCTGGTGAGCGACAGCGACTGGGCTTGGAGGAAGCCTCCTGTGCATATTCATGGAAGGACGACACCTTATCTCATCATGGGCCCGCTGAAAACCGCGGATACTTCAGCCTTCACCGCATGCGCCATGGGACAGCTGGTTGAGGGCGCGGAGGGGACAATCACCTGGCGCACTGGCTTTGACGGCGTTGCTCTGCGTCCCTATGTGGAAAGCAAGCTCTTTGGCCGCTGGACTTATCCGCTGGGCGTTACGCTCTACGGCATGTGGCAGGCGGGGCATTTCCTGAGCCGCGAGGTCATGAACGACTATGTGACAAGCCATGCGGATCAGGTCGTCTCCATCCATGAGTATGCGCTTTATGATCAGGCAAGGTATGGCTTTCCGGGGGTCAATCAGCAAATCTGCTGGCTTGACGCGCTGGACGACTGCGGCTCCTTTGGTTCCATGATGCTGGAATGCGCCAAGCCCGGCGACGCGGCTGTCCGCAAGCTGGCTGATGCCATTGGGGAATATATGCTCCATGAACAGCCCCGCACCTCCGAAGGAGCTTATTGCCGCCGCGACGATACCATCTGGGCGGACGATATGTATATGTCTGGCCCCTTTCTGTGCCGCTATTCGGAGCTGACCGGTAGTATGGAAGGTATGAACGCCTGCGCTAATCAGCTGCTTCAATACAAGGACCTCCTCTTTATGCCCGACAAACAGATCATGTCCCACATGCGCTGTTTGCGAAACGGAAAGAGCAACCGTATCCCCTGGAGCCGAGGCAACGGCTGGGTGCTGTTCACCCTCAGCGAGCTGCTGCAAAAGCTGCCGGTCGGCCATGAGAAGCGGCCTGCATTGCTATTGTTCTTCCGCGAGCTCAGCGCAGGGTACATGAAGCTGCAGGATGCCTCCGGATTGTGGCATCAGATTCTTGATGAACCCGGTACCTATCTGGAGTCCTCGGCGACGGCCATGTTCATCTGCGCCTTCTCCCGCGGCCTGCGTAACGGCTGGTATGATGTGGCGGTGCTGGATGAGGTACGCAGCGCCGTCGAGCGTGCCTGGAAGGGCTTGTGCGAGCAGGCGATTGACCGGGACGGCAACCTGTACGGCGTGTGCCGCGGATCAGGTTTCTCCTTCTCCCGCGCCTATTATCGCACGCTGATGTGGAACTTCAACGATACGCATGGCATTGGTATTGTCATGCTGGCAGGCGTTGAGTACCTGAAGCTGACGACGAAGGCTTACGGAGCTGTCAGCCTATAAAAAACTGCATAGAGAATCCGCCCCAGCGCTATCGGCAATGCTGCGTCATCACGAAAAATGCCGCTGCTGTACTTCTGCCAGCAGCGGCGTTTTTCGTGCAGGGAATGAGGTTTGCCGAATTTCCTGTCGCTCTCCGCAGAGAGCGAAACTCCCCATCGGAGAGTGCACGAGCCCGACCAACGGGAGGGATACCACCGTCTGCTTGCAGGTGGTGAGTAAGTGCGCCCTTGCCAGGGAGAGGGCTTGACAAAGCCTCTTTTGGAATGTGATTTGTCAAGGGTAGATTTAGGGTAACACCGCACAATGAGGCAGTCGGCTGGCGAATGGATTTTTCGTCAGATGCAAATGCAAATTCCGAAGGTTTACTGGATGTAAATCGAGAAATTTGCATGCCGCAGATGGCGGAAAAGACATCGCCAACGCTGCCGACGAATTGTGCGGTAGTGCCTTCCATTCATTACAGGCAACACAAACAAAGGGAGCGCCATGCAAGCGCCTCCAACAGCAGGCAAAACAAACGACACTACTAATCAGTAAGTATTTTGTTTCTGATTCAACTATACCATATGGACAAGAATTTGTCAATATAGGGCGTTCACGTCGTATTTGTTTACGTGAATATTTTTGTGTGAAAGTCACGTAAAATTACGACAAATTGTGTTGACAACGGACAGAAACGATGATATAATGCAATTAGCTCAATTGGTCGGTATTCGACCGGATTTTGCATGTTTGTTCGATTCTGTCGATACCGAGCAAAAAAAGAGACATGCGAGAAATCGCAAAAACAAAGAAAGAGGTGCTTCTGTAATGAAGAAACTCGTTGCTCTGCTGCTGTCTGTCATGATGTGCTTTGCGTGCGTCAGTGCGCTGGCCGATACGTATGTGTCCTGGTACACCTACGGCGACGTGTACCTTTCCTCCGTGCGTTCCGAAATGGAAGCTGATTTCGCCAAGCTGAACCTGACGATCAACGGCTCCGACGCCAACGGCAACCAGCAGGTACAGTCCGACTTCATCAGCACGGCTCTGATGAACAACGACTGCGAAGCTGTTGTGGTGAACCTCGTTGAGTCCGGCGCCATCAGCACGGCGCAGACCATCATGAACCAGATTCAGGCTGCGGGCATCCCCACCGTTTGGTTCAACCGTCCTGTCTCTACCAGCAACGAAGAAGCCGCCAACCTGTTTCTGAGCAACCCCGCTTCCGCGTTCGTCGGCACCAACTTTGAAGACGCCGGCCGTATGCAGGGCGAGCTGATTGGTCAGTATCTGGTTGAGCATTACAACGACATCGACCTCAACGGCGACGGCAAGATTTCCTACATCATGTTCAAGGGCGACGAAGCTAACCAGGAAGCTATCGCTCGTACCGCGCTGGCTGTGGAATACGCCAACAAGGCGCTGGTTGCCGCGGGCAAGCCGGAGATTGAGTTCTACGACGCCTCCAACGCCAACAAATACCTCGTTGACCCCAACGGCAGCTGGTCCAACGTTTTCTCCTCTGAGCAGATGCAGACCGTCCTGTCCATGTACAACGAAGGCAACGGCAACATGGTCGAGCTGGTTATCTGCAACAACGACGACATGGCGTATGGCGCTGTGATGGCTCTGCAGAACGCTGGCTACAACCACGGCGAAGGCACCACCGCGATCCCCGTGTTCGGCGTGGACGCGACCGACGTTGCGAAGGATCTGATCAACAACGGCTACATGGTCGGCACCATCAAGCAGGACAACGTTGGTATGGCGGACGCTGTTGCGACCATCACCGCGAACCTGATTGCCGGCAAGGAAAACAAGTTCGAGGGTCTGAACGAGAACTACGTTATCGTTGACAACTGGTTCGTGCAGATTCCCTACGCTGTGTACACTGGCGAGTAATTCTTCCCTGAGCACTTCGGGCGGAGAGAACCGAATGGTTCTCTCCGTCTTTCACTGCTGACCAACATATGGCAAGCAGCATTCGACTTGCTCTCCGGCAGGTCGGTACCCACGGTATCATCCGCCGCTTTACAATCGTTTGTTCTCGTTGAATTCCAGGAAAGGAAAAGACAAACATGCAAAAAGACGATGTTTTGCTGCGCATGGAAGGCATCTGCAAGTCCTTCCCCGGCGTCAAAGCGCTTGACGATGCACAGCTGACCGTCCGTCCCGGTACCGTCCATGCACTCATGGGCGAAAACGGCGCCGGTAAATCCACGCTGATGAAGTGCCTTTTCGGCATTTACAGCAAGGATGCGGGCACAATCTGGTTCGACGGCAAAGAGGTTAACTTCAAGTCTTCCCGCGATGCGCTGGACAACGGCGTCGCCATGGTGCATCAGGAGCTGAATCAGGCGCTGAAGCGTAGCGTGATGGACAACATTTGGCTCGGGCGCTATCCGCGAATCAAGCTCGGCGGCGCTAAGATGCCCTTCGTTTCCGACAAGGCCGAATACGACATGACCATGGAGGTCTTTAAGGATCTGAATTTTGAGAAATTCGGCATCAACATCAACCCGCGTACCATCATGTCCACCATGCCCGTTTCGCGCCGTCAGATGGTGGAAATTGCAAAAGCTGTTTCCTTCAACTCCAAGATTATTGTGCTGGACGAGCCGACCTCTTCCCTGACCGAGGCGGAGGTTGAGGTGCTCTTCTCCATCATCAATATGCTCAAGGCACGCGGCGTAGGCATCGTTTATATCTCCCACAAGATGAAGGAAATCTGGCGCATTGCCGACGACGTGACCGTTATGCGCGACGGACGCTGGATTACCACCCGCCACAAGACCGAATACGGCACGGACGACGATTCCTTCCGCGCAGAGGTCATTCGGAACATGTGCGGTCGCGAGCTGAGCGCAGCCTATCCGCCCAAGGATAACATCGTCCACGACGATCCGATGATCGTGGTGGAGGGCTTGACCGCCAAATACAATCAGCTGCGCGACGCCAGCTTCACGCTCCACAAGGGCGAGATCCTGGGCGTAGCGGGTTTGGATGGCTCCGGCCGTACCGAGCTGCTGGAAACCCTTTTCGGCTATCGCACCCGTCAAAGCGGCACCATCAAGAAGTTCAACTTCGGCTTCCGCGCCGCGCAGGGCGGTACGCCTGAAGACTACAGCATGGAAGTACACGACATCAATGGCACGCAGGTGGGCGAGGAAATTTCCAACTTGTCACCCAACAGCGCCATCAAGCAGGGCTTTGCGCTGGTCACCGAGGAACGCCGCGCAACTGGCATTTTCGGCATCCTTGACATCCGCGCAAACACCGTCATCGCCAACCTGAAGAACTACAAGCTGGGGAAATTCCCGCTGCTCAGCGACGCAAAAATGGCTCGGGATACGGATCGCATGATTGAAGCGATGCACATCAAAACGCCCAGTCAGCGTCAGCAGATTAAGAATCTGTCCGGCGGCAATCAGCAGAAGGTCATTTTCGGTCGCTGGATGCTGACCAATCCTGACGTTCTGCTGCTGGATGACCCGACCCGCGGTATCGACGTGGGCGCCAAGTACGAGATCTATGAGCTGATTCAGTCCCTCGCCAAGCAGGGCAAGAGCATCATCATGGTCTCTTCCGAAATGCCTGAACTCCTGGGCACTTGCAACCGTATTCTCGTGATGAGCGCCGGTCAGATTGCCGGCGAATACGTCCCGACAGGCGACGGTAAGGTCGATCAGGAAAAGATACTCGAACTGGCTGCAAAGAACTTGTAAGGAGGTTGCCTGAACATGTCGAATGTTGCAACAAAGGCAAAAAAGCCGAATCTCTCCGTGAAGAGCGTCCTGAACTGGATTCTCGATCACGCCATGATTATTGTCATCGTGCTGCTGGCGCTGTATGTCCAGACGCAGCGTGACGCCTTCCTCAAGCCCGCTTCCCTCATCAACATCATCTCCCTGACCGCCGCCCGTCTGCCGATGGCGCTGGGCGTTGCCGGCTGTATCATTCTGGCCGGTACGGACTTGACCGGCGGCCGCGTGGCTGGCTTGACCGCTTTCGTGGCGGCCATCCTGCTCCAGCGTGCGGACGTTGCCAATCGCGTGCTGGCAGGCGGAGCCCCTGCCAACATCGTGCTGGTGCTGCTGCTCGTTATGCTCATCGGCGCATGTGTTGGTCTGATCAACGGCTTCGTCATGGCGAAATTCAAGGTTCACCCCTACATCATCACGTTGGCCATGCAGATGATCGTCTACGGTATCTACCTGACGGTTTCCAACTCGGTGCAGGTCGGTTCCTTCGACTCCAGCTACACCACCAGCTTCGTCACCAAGCCCCTGTTCCAAATTCAAACCGGCGTTCGTCCCAACGGCACTGCCATCTTCACCGTGGTTCCCATGTATGTGCTGCTGGCGCTGATCGTGACCGCGCTGATGTGGGTCGTCTGGAACAAGACCGCTTTCGGCAAAAACATGTTTGCTGTCGGTTCTAACGAGGAAGCAGCCCGCGTTTCCGGCGTGAACGTTATGATGACCATCATCGGCGTTTTCATGGTCGCTGGCGCTCTGTACGGCTATACTGGCTTCATCGAAGCTGCCCGTATGGGTTCCTCCACTGCGACGCTGGGTCTGAACTACGAAGCCGACGCCATTTCCGCAGCCGTTATCGGCGGCGTATCGTTCGTCGGCGGCACCGGCAGAATCTCCGGCGTTGTCCTTGGCGTGTTCATGATGCAGCTGATTATCGCCGGCATGACCTTCCTGGGCATCTCCGGCAACGTTACCTACATCGTAAAGGGCGCGGTTATCCTGTTCGCTGTTATTCTGGATATGCGCAAGTACATGACCAGAAAGTAACGGTTTCACGGTGCAATGGGGCAGAGTCCCTTGTGCCATCAGCTTTCAAACATGCTTCGCAGAGGCTCTGTACTTCATGCACGGAGCCTCTTGCTCTATCGTTATGGAAGGAGGAGCGAAAACAATGGAGGAAAACAAGAAACAGCCGCAATCGACAAGCGAGCAGCAGACGGAATCGTCAGACCCCAAAGCGCCGCGCCGTGGCCGCAATTGGATCACTGATATGTACGACAAGGTGAACCTATCGGTCGATACGCTCAATTACATTGCGCTCGGTCTGTTGATTTTCATCTTTGCTGTTATCTTCATTGCTTCCCGGCACTAACGCCGAATCCCCTGCCTTCACCCCCTCCCCTGCGCCTCCTGAAGCGGACACTGGAAAAAGCAAGCCAGTTTTCCATCAGGGGGCGCATTTTTTTCACGTCGGAGCATACGGTTTCCCGACGAAAAGACGCAAGCAGATGGCGCAGGAGAGCATGGGACGCGCATCACTTCGCCAAGGAAGAGGGTTCATCGCATCCGCAAACGCGACGAGCGCTGCAAGCTCTTGTTTGCTTGCAGCGCTCTTGTTTTGCAGCTTCCTCAGCTTTCCGTGAAGTGCCAAAGAAAGAAGGGGTTGTCTCACTAAAAAGAGGCAACTCCTTTTTTGTACAAAAAAAGCATTCGGACTATGAAAATCCGAATGCCTGCGGTAGAATGTAACTACCATGAAAACAAACATGCCGCAGACAGATTATACAGCAATGACGAATGGATTTCAACTGGTTATGCCGCTGGACTGCGAAGTAAACATTGAGAAGAATGCACCGGTGAGACTGCTCAACGCCGTCATGGAAAGGATGGATTACAGCAAACTGTATGCGGCGTACTCCCGACTTGGGAGAATCGAGTATTCACCGAAGATTCTGCTGAAAATCATGGTGTATGGGTATATGCGCAAGCAGATATCCAGCCGTGCGCTTGAAGCATGCTGCCGAGAAAACCTGCACTTCATCTATTTGCTTGAGGGGCAGCGTGCGCCGAATCACAACACCATCAACCGATTCAGAAAGAATATTCTAACACAGGAAGCCGGGCAGGATATTCTGTGTCAGCTTGTTGTTTTGCTGCACGAAAGAGGACTGCTCAGCCTTGAAGCGGCTTTCATAGATGGCACAAAGATTGAAGCAAATGCGAACAAGTACAGTTTTGTCTGGAAGAAAGCAACGGCCCAAAAGACAGAAAAGCTGCTGAAGAAAATTCATGATGAGCTGCCTGCAAAGCTGAAAGAGGTAGGTATCCGCTTTCATGTTCCGGAAAAGATTGCTGTCCGACAATTGAAGAAGCTTTGGAAAAGAATCCATGCGCGAATCAAAGCGGATGGAATCGAGCTTGTTTCAGGAAAAGGCAAAAGAAAAACGCGGCTGCAGAGACTGAGCGAATGGGGAGATCAATGTCTTGCCAAACTCAAGCAATACACAAATGATATTCACATCTGCGGAAATCGGAATAGCTTCAGCAAAACGGACCATGACGCAACCTTTATGCACATGAAAGAGGACTACATGAGAAACGGGCAGCTCAAGCCTGGATACAATGTCAATGTGGCAACATGCAGCGATTTTATCATCGGGAGCTACATTTCTTCTGACAGAAATGACGTGCATATAAGCCTTCAAATACCGTGCTCTTCCTACTAGGGAGCACGGTTTATTTTTTCCATAAGATAATAACACAAGACTCATTTCGCATGTACAATCTGGTATTTTCGGGTGTTTTCTGGAGAAACCTTTCAAGCTCAAAAATGGCACTGAAAATCCGTAATAATTGTTATCTTCAAAAATGCATTCAGTGCAAGGGTTTCGTAGCATGAGTTTACTAATGATAAACAATATGTCATTAAATACTGCACAAACCTGCTAACAAAAGCGGACGTCGTGGGAAAATGGCCTACCGCCAAAATTAGAAGCTGCTAACACTCTGCTAACACGAACAGGGTAAAACAGGCGGTTTTTGGAGGAAATGCGAACATCCGAAAATGGTGGAAAACGTTGATATTTGGGCATTTGAAGGCACTCGGAGGCACTCAAAGGCGAACGTTTTTTCGCTCTCCTAAGCAGTAGGTCGTGGGTTCGACTCCCGCCGGGATCACCAATTTGATAAGAAAATCGCCCTTTTCAATCATGGATTTGACGAGAATCCGTGGCTGAAATGGGCGATTCTTTTTGTGTTCAGCGTGCGAAAATGCACACGCGGCCGATTAGCTGATTAGAAATTTGCTAATGATTTTCCGTTCCTGCTAATGGCGATTTGGGGTGGAAGCCTGTTTCCCTGCTAATTTGAGAAGCGGTCAAATTTTACGCCGTTGGAGGGGATGATTCGTGCAGGACAATGGAGGGCGAAACGCCGTGTTTTTCCTGCGTTTCTGCGGGATGAATGAAGGTACGCGGTGAGTGCGCGGTTCATCGGATGGATATGCGGCAGAGGCTAATGGCTTGGGGCGTGACGTTAGCGCGTTGGATGGCGGAGATTAGCTGTGCAAAGTGCGTGCGTCGGAATTAGCGATACACCCTCTGCCCCAAAAGTTCCCTCGGAACAAGACTACGGACCTGCTGCATATTTCGCAGTCTGCCATTTCGCGCCACATGGCTCAGTTGGAAGATGAACTTAGGCGTAAAGCATCAGGAGCTGGGCATTATGCCCTATGTGGCAGAATAAGTGGGAATCGCCGCGCTTGGCGAACATGTATCGCATCAACTTCTTCATTAACAAAGCAAAAGGCACAGCGGCGAATCATTTTGATTCACGGGCTGTGCCTTTTATAGTGATAGTAGCTGTCAGTGAAGAGCAAATCGATGTTTGGTCATTCCTTGTTCCCGCCCAACGTCTTCGACAGCATTTTCAGCATATTGACCATCTCCGGGTTGCTCAGAATCTGAACGAGTGCCGCCGCGTCCATGCCGGATGCTTCGAGTTGCTGGACGACCGGATCGGCTTTCTTCTCGCTGGCAGGATGCGCCACCATGCACGCTTCGGAACCGCGTCTTCCGTAGAAGGCTTCTTCCAGCAGATGCGCATTCGACACGCGGCTCTCATCCAGAATATGCGAATACTGATCTGTAACCATCTTGGCCTGCGCGTGGCCAGAATCCCCCTGCACAGCCTTGATGTCACCGCCATTGAGCTTCAGCTTGTAGGTGATGCTGGAATGCCGGAGACTGTGAAAGACCACCTTAGGCAGGTCGCTGGCGGTAATCAACTCGTTCAGCGCCTTCTCAATCCGCGCGCCTTCCGTGGGCGTGCCGAGCCGTCCCGTGATAACCAGATTGTAATCGGCATATTCATCACCAAGCGCAAGCCACATGGCGTCCACCTCTTCTTTGCGCTTGATGAGCATCTCCGCTACCGTTCGGGGCAGAAAAACTTTGCGGATGCTGCTGGGCGTTTTTGGCTTTTTCAGCACCAGCGCCGTGCTGTTTTTCTGCGTGCTCTCAGGGAAGACCGCGATGATGTCCTTGTTGCCCAGCGCTTTCATGCTGTCTTTGCGGACGCGCTGCAATTCTTTGTTGATGAAAATCGAAGCTCTGTCCCGCAGCATCGCCTCTTCGGAAACATCCACGCAGTCCCATGTCAAACCCAGCAGCTCTCCCAGACGAAGCGAACAGGAAAACGAGAGGTTCATGCAGAGCTTCAGCCGCTCGTCTTTGCAGATTTCAATCGCGTGGAACAGCGTCGGCGCGTCCCAAATGTCCCGTTTCTTCTCTTCCTGCTTGGGAACGGTCGCGTAGGTCGCGGGGTTCTTCTCAATCAGGTCCCACTTCATAGCTTGCGTAAACGCGCTGCGAAGCAGACTGTGCATCTTTCGAATCGTCGGAATGGCCACATAGTTTTTCGTCTTTTTGTAGGGCGAATCGGTTACTCGGGCGACGGCTTTTGTGGTCAGCAGCGTCGCGTAATACTTTTCAAGCACGCGGGCAGTAATTTCGTTCAGCTGCATATTGCCGAGAAAGGGCGAAATGTAGTTGCGAATCAGGCCGGTATTGCTGGCGTGAATCGCCATTGACCACACGCTCTTGCCGTAGAGCGACACATATTCATTCAACAATTCGTTCAGAGTTTTGCATTTGGGTACCAGCGCTCAAAGCTCTCCTTCGTAATCCGCTTGCGATCCGCGATGACGATAAAATCCAGTTTGGAAGCAATCTTGCTGAGAACCACATAGGTTTCGCGCCGATCCAGACAGAGCATTCTTCCGAACTCCGGCATTGAGATAGAAGCCTCTTCCAGCGGACGGTCTCGCGCACGATCTTCCGGCGTTCGGTACCGGTACTGGGACGCATACCACTTTTGAAAGGCAACCTTGGGTACGCGCTTGTGGAAGTTGACTGTAATCGTTTCGATAGCATGGTTGATTAGGATCTCATAGGCATACGCTTTGCAGACGCCGAGCAGATCAGCCACTTCCTGAATCGAATAGGATTCGGCGGCAACAGTTCGTCTAGGTTCTTCTCCGGTCACTTTGCGGCAATGTGTCTGATTCGCATACCAGCGCTCGAAACTCTCTAAATCAACCCGCATCTTGCCGTCCACGTTGATGACTTGAAATTCCTGTTTGTGAACCAGCCAGTAGCGATCCGTTTTTTCAATCTGAGCAGATCGCCCATTTCGCGGACGGACATGGTTGTCCTTTTCTTTTTATTAGCCATCCGGTTCCCTCCCATTAGCTGCAAAAGGTTACAGCTGTTCAAAGCATAGCAGAAATACAGGCAGGGCGCCACGCTGTCGATGCCGCGTTTTTGCCATGGGTGACAGACTTGACGCGCTCACAGTTTTGCGCTCAGCCACTGCTCAAAGCTCTCTCGCACGATGCGATAGTGGCCGCCCTGTCCGAGCTGAAACCAGCGGAATTCTCTTCTTTTCAGCAATTCATATACGCTCTTGCGCTCATCCCCAGCATTGTCATCAGGTCATCTACCGTGTAGCAGCGGTTTTGCTGAGCCGGCTTGGGGTCTGCAATTTCCACAGAAATCGGGTTGTTTTTCGGTTCCATCATTATTGTGCCTCAACTTTCTTGGAGAACGGTATTGGACACACGTTGTTCTCCTCACCATAACTGGTAGCGGAGAGCCGTTTTGAACGGAAAAGTTGCGTCGGACGGGAAAATTTTTTTCGACGGATGGATAGTGGCAAGCAGGGTCATTTTGCTAAAAATGACGATTAGCTTGTTGGAAACACATTTCCCAATCCCAATGAATGTAGCGCGGACGCTGCGGTTATATCGTCATGAAAGATGCAGTCAGTGTCCAATTGAATACAGAAGAGCGGATAATAGCGTTCAGATTTCCATGCATCTTTACACTTTTTTCGCTTCACCATCCACCATCGGGAATACAATCCGCACCTCGAAAATATCCTTCATCACGTTCATGGTGCAGTGCCCTTGGTGTTTTTCGCAAATCATGCTGATGCTTTTTGTGCCGAAACCGTGGTAGCGCTTGTCCTGTTTGGTGGTCAGCGGCAGATTGTTTTCAAACTGCGGCGCAGTAAGCAAATAGTTCTCTTCCTGAATGACAAACGTGCCGCAAGTGCTTTGACCAGTAAGGCTGATGAGACGTTTGCTGGGAATTTTGATTTGCTCAACAGCTTCGATGGCATTGTCCAGCAAATTGCTGAATAGGGAGAAGATTTCTGCATCAGAGAGAAACTGCAGCGGCTGTCCGTCGATGCTGCATGTCAGCGTGATACCCTTCTTTTCGCAAAGGAGACTGCGATTCGTCAGCACAATATCCAGTGCATGATTGCCGGTTTTGAAAATAGAATCGTAGATGTTGACGGCTTCTTGAAGCGCCTTGACTTCATCGGGCGGAATCACGCCGTTCAGCGCGGAAATTTGATGCTTCAGGTCATGGCATTTTACGTTAATGAGGTCGATGATGTCTTTTTCAATTTGAAATTGCTTGCCGTCGTCCTCCGCCATTTGCAGCACGGTGCTCTTTTCGATTTCTGCTTTTCGTGCGGCAAGCCAGCCAAATTCCACATAGAAGGACAGCAGTGCCGTTAAGCAGGAAAATACCATAATATAACTCTGTACTGACGGAAAACCGATGGCTGCACGATGCGCAAAGGAATTGAGGAAAATCGTGACCAGCACGGCGATACAGCTGACAACAATCTGAATGCGGTTGTTGAGCATCGTTCCCCGGTAGTCAGCTTTTCGAATCATGGTGAAATAGAGGATAACATAATATCCCGCCGTGATGCAAATCAGCATGAGTGCTTTGAGAAGTGGGTGCATGGAAACGCTGATGAAACGTACTAATAGCAGATACGTTCGCTGACTCATGTGCTGCATACAGTAACCGGCAGTGGAACAGAACAGCATGGCCCAGAAATCGCATTCAAAGCAGAAGCCAATGGACAGCAGCGATAGGCAATACAGCAGAAAACTATCCAGCACACGGAAAAGCAGAGTCACGGTATCGTCCGGCGGAAGGGCGTAAACAAAGGCATCAGAACAGCATTTGTAGAGGATGACCACGCCGGTACAGCAAAGCAGACGAAGCGGAAAGATTTTTTTTCGGGGCAGTTTCATCGCGACAATATAAACGGCGACAAAGAGGGCAGAAAGATAACTAAAAGAGCCCCAGATATTGGTCAGATTCATTGAGTATTTGCCCTCCGTTCGCAGAATTGGGTCATTGCGGCAAGAAAGTCCTTGCGCCGGGGATGAGAAATTGCAAGCGGCGTTTCGCCGACATAGACGGTATAGCCATCAATGCGGCGAATGTATTGCAGATTGACCAAATAGCAGCTGTTGCAGCGGAAAAAACCGTGCGGAGACAATTTCTTCTCCACGTTTTTGAGTGTCCCGTACGTTTCGTAATCATGAGAAAGTGTGTGGTAAATCAGCGTGTGCGACACTACCTCCACATAGAGCAGCTCACTGAGCGGCAAGTGGATGTTGCCGTCCGCGGTAGGAATCACCACGCTCTGCTGACGGCGCTGCTGCTGTGTCTGGCAGTAGCGAAGAACCTTCTGCATTTTCAAATAGAACGCATCGTAATCCAAAGGCTTCAGAATATAATCCAGTGCACTGACTTCATAGCCGTTAATAGCATAGCGCGCAAGGTTCGTGACAAAGACCAGTGCGACGTTGCTGTCGATTTCACGCATTCTGCGCGCTGCGGACAAGCCGTCCATGTTTGGCATTTCAATGTCCATAAAAATTAAGTCAAACTGCGAATGAAACGCGAACAAAAACTGCTGGGCATCGGGATAATGCGATAAATCAAATACTTCCTTGCTTTGCAGCGACAGCTTTTCCAGACAGGCGGTCAGCTGGTCATCGGCACTTTGATCATCCTCGACAATAGCAATGCGAATCATGGCTGCCTCCCTCATCGCGCAGTAGATGTGCAGATACGGCTATCTGGCACTATTCACGAAAAAACGGTGCAATGCATGATGATTATAACAACCACCTGCTCAAAAGTCAAGTTTATGGGGAGAAAATGCAAGGATACGCGAAAAACAGCACAAAACGGGAGGAAAATGCTAAGATACAGCCATCCGATGATTGCGGAGAGGCAATCAATCAAAAGGAGGAGGAATGAAACATGAAGAGAACGGTTTCCAAGTGGCTGTCGATTCTCAGCTGCACGGCGTTGCTGTGTACGTCGATTCCTGCGGCGTTTGCGGAAGGCACGGTGGAAGAATCGCTGATGCCGGTGACGGGCGCGCAGACGGGTTTTGTGCTTTCGCAGGGAAAGTACTACGCTGACTTCGCGAATTTGGCGCAGGAACGCGCGTCGGCAAAGGCGCTGAATATTCAGTTGGGTGAAGAAGGCTTTGTGCTGCTCAAGAATGACGGTGTGCTGCCGCTGGATAGTGCGACGACGAAGGTGTCCATGTTCGGTTTCCGTGCTGCCAACATCATGATGGGCGGCGGTGGCTCTGGCTCTGGCCGTCCGGGGCAGTACGGTGTGCCGAAAACCTCGCTGGAAGATGGCATGAAGCAGGCGGGCTTTGATGTCAACGAACGTCTGCTGTCCTTTTACAGCACAAAGTCGGCAGAAGTGAAGCCGACGGATATTCCGGATTCCATCGCCTACACTTACGATACTTACAGCGATGCAGCGCTGGTGGTTGTTTCCCGTTCTGGCTCGGAGGGCAGGGATGAAGTGACTTACGGCTATGCGCAGGACGAGAATGCTGACCCGAATGCGCACATGCTGGAGTTGACGGACACGGAAAAAGACCTGATTCGTTACGTGAAGGCGAATTTTCCCAAAGTCATCCTGATTGTCAACTCCTCCAATGCGATGGAGCTGGCGGAAGTGAATGCGTCGAAGACGGAGGACAACCTCGGCGTTGATGCGATTCTCTGGGTGGGTCATACCGGCAACGACGGCGCGGCGGCAATCGGCAACATCCTCTCTGGCAAGGTTTCGCCGTCCGGCCGCACTGCAGATACTTACGCGGTCGATTTCACCAAAGATCCGACGTTCATGAATTTCGGCTCGAATGAGCAGAACTTTGAAAACGGCGAGCGCATGAACAACAACGTCTATGTCGACGATACGATGACAGATTATCACTCCGTGGAATACCGCGAAGGCATTTATGTCGGCTACCGTTATTATGAGACGAAGGGACATGATGCCGGCGAAGCATGGTATGACGAGAATGTCGTGTACCCGTTCGGCTACGGCTTGAGCTACACCACCTTTACGCAGGAAATCGAGGGGGACATTGCGCCGACTGGGGTGATTCATGCGGCGAATGAAACCATCACGGTGAAGGTTCGTGTGACGAACACGGGCGATGTGGCAGGCAAGGACGTTGTGCAGCTGTACTACACCGCGCCGTACACCGAGGGCGGAATTGAAAAGGCGTATGTCAATCTGGCCGCGTTCGGCAAGACGAAGGAGCTTCAGCCCGGCGAGAGCGAAGTGGTGACGCTGCAGTTCGTGGCACAGGATATGGCATCGTTTGACTGGAACGACGCCAACGCCAACGAGTTCCGCGGCTACGAACTTGAAGCTGGCGACTATGTGCTGTCCATCCGCCGCAACGCGCATGAAGAAATCGCGTCGATTACCCGCACGGTTGAAACGGGCTTGCAGTGCGTGACTGACTACACCACGGGTGCGGAAATCAAGCCGCTCTTCTCCGGCGATGAAGGACTGGAAGCCTACAACTCTGTCAATGAAACGCTGGAAAACAATCAGATGTCCCGTGCGGACGGACTGGAAGTTCCGGCTGCTGCAACGAAGGAAGACCGCACTTGGGATCAGGCAGTTATTGATGAACTGGATGCCCAGAAGGAATATTTCAGCCTGAATGACACGGAGGATTCGCCGTGGTACGTTTCGCAGGTGCCTGCGACTTGGACGCAGAATGCTGGTACACGCGATGAAAACGGCAAAACGGCGATTCAGCTGGCGGATTTGGCTGGCGTGCCGTACGCCGAGCCGAGCGTGGTGGATGGCGTGGCAGTTGCCTCTGACGATGAAGGCACGAAGAAGTGGGACGAGTACATGAATCAGCTGACGTGGGACGAAATGGCGACCATCGTCTCCTACGGCGGATTCGGGCAGCCTGCGGTAGAAGCTATCGGCAAGAAGCAGAACGGTGCGTATGACGCGGCGGCACATCCCTTCTGGAATGGCGCGATGTTCGGCGGCGCACAGGCACCCGAAAATCAGATGGGTACGAACTGGGTTACGCCGGCTGTATGGGGCTGCACATGGAACACGGAGCTGCTGTATGACATTGGCATCATGACGGGCAACGAAGCGCTGCTGTTCAATATCAATGGTCTCTATGGCTTCTCCCTGAACATTCATCGTTCTGCGTTCGGCGGCCGCAACTTCGAGTATCTCTCCGAAGATCCGCTGCTGACCGGCAAGCTCGCGGCGGCGCTGAGCAGTGCTGCGACCGAAAAGGGCCTTGTGACCTACACGAAGCACTACATGATGAACAATCAGGAAACGAACCGCAATACGAACGGCGGCGTGATTACATGGGCGAACGAACAGGCCATCCGCGAAATCTATGCCAAGCCCTATGAACTGGCGGTCAAGGAAGGCAACAACTCCGCATTCATGACGGCGTTTAACCGTATTGGCTTGTCCACCTGTTCGACGAACTACGCGCTGCTGGAACTGCTGACCCGCGGCGAATGGGGCTTCTGCGGCCATAACGTGACGGACTACATGGATTATCCGGAATATCGCTATACGAACCTGATGGTTCGCGCGGGCAATGAACTGCCCCTTGGCGGCCCGAACAAGCTGATTGGCAAGGGCAAGGGCGGCAACAGCTCCAGCACCGAAGGTACTTGGAGCGAAGAGCTGAACACCGTGCTGGTGGCGGCCGATACGGCCAGCGCAGAAGCAGCTGATGCGGCGCGCCGTGCAGGGGAGGATGCGTCCACCTACGAGACGGTTCCTTCTGCAACGCAGTATTTCGCTGTCCGCAAGGCAGCGCAGCGCGTTTTGTACTCCAACGCCAACTCCAATGCGATTCTCAATGGCTATGAGAATCATATCGTGGAAGAGTTGGAATACAAAGTGGGCGACAAGTTCGGCGGTTGGGGCGGCGGCAAGAACATCATTACGCCCCTCTTTACGGCGCGCTATGCTGATGTCAGCGACATCAAGATTGTGAATGCGGATGCGATTCCCGGCATGAACCTTGGCGCGGACGGCGTCGCCTCCGGCACATTCAACGAGGCTGGCGACTACACTGTCACGGCGACGGCGACGGTCGAAGGCTGGGTCTATGTGCAGCTGACGCTGACGATTCACGTCAAGTAATATGGCATAACTCGTTTACTGGACGGATTCGCGCTGGCGGACAAGCGAATCCGTCCTTGATTTTCTGATGAAAGGGAAGGAGCAAAGTTTATGAAGCGAATTACAGCGATGCTGTTGATGATTTGCTTATGCTTGATGGGGCAGAGCGTGCTGGCGGAGGAAAAAGTTGGCAAGATTGCTGTTGCGCAGGAACCGACGAAGATGGATTACTGGGTTGGGGAAGAATTTTCCGCAGAGGGCGGCGTGCTGCTGGTGACATACCGCGACAAAACCACTGCTGAAATTCCGATGACGGATGAAAATGTGAAGCTGCCTAACGTCAAGACGAATACACCCGGCCGCAAGGCAGTGAAAGTGACTTACGGCGGCAAAAACGTGACCTTTTATATCAACGTGGCAGAAAAAGGCGCGGAAGTGACGTTCGAGCTGAATTACGACGGTGCACCGGAAGCGCAGAAGGAAGCGGCACGTCAGGGCAAGGGCGTAGAAGCCCCGGAGAATCCCGTTCGTGACGGCTATACGTTTGATGCGTGGTATACCGATGCTGCCTGCACGGTGCTGTATGATTTTGCGCAGGTGGTTGAACAGCCCATGACACTCTATGCGAACTGGCTGGCGGACGATGCCGTGTATTATCCTGTGACGTACAGCTTGAACTATTACGGCGTACTGCCGGACGGTTATGTGCAGCAGGTAAAATCCGGTGAAACGGCACGGATGCTGTCCTTAGCGCTGGTACGCGACGAATTTGAATTTATCGGATGGTATGCCGATGCAGCCTGCACCGTGCCGTATGTGCAGGAAAACGCGATTGAAGGCGAAACGACCATCTATGCGGGATGGAAATCGCTCAAAATGGGTGCAGAGACGTATACGTTTGAAGCCGAACAGACCAGCTTGCTGGGCAAGGAAGGGCCGGGCATGTCCGGTTCTGCATCCGGCGCATCCATGATAGTCAACGATGCGACGAATCTGGACGCCAGCAATGGCAAGTATGTCTCGTACCTGTATAAAAAAGGGCTGTCGTTGGATTTCTATCTGGCGAGCAGCGAAGCGGTGTCGGATGCAGTGCTGACGCTGCGGGTTGCGGCGGAAATGGACAACATCAGCCTCTCGCCCGATAACTACACGATTGAAGTCAACGGTCAGCCGGTGATGTTTGATGCGATTGCACTGGAAAAAGGAGCAAAATTTGCAGACTGCATTGTTATTCAGAACGTCGCTTTGCAGGTCGGCGCAAACACGATTCGCCTTGTGACGAATAACAGCGTGAACCCGATGGGTGAAGGCATGGGAACGTATCAAGGCACAGCGCCGATGGTGGACTGCATCAAGCTGACGACGGCGGCGGTTGTAACGTGGGATGCAAACTACAATCTGCCAATGATGTACTGATTTCGCGGAGGAGAACATGGCGCAGAAAACGAAGAAAAAGCTGATTCGCGTATGGGCAATTGTCAGCGCACTGGTGCTGATTCTGCTGACCGTCGCGACGGTGCTGACGCAGTTTGTCATGCAGGATGTGCTGGCCTCTCTGCTGGGACGCGACGTGGCGGTTTATGCCGAGGGCGTGACACCACTGTATACCACCGAATACACGAACAAGGACGAAGTCTATCAGGCGGCGAACAAACTCAACGAGCGCATCTGCGAAGAAGGCTTTGTGCTGCTCAAGAACGAGGGAAATGCGCTGCCGCTGGCATCAGGCAGCCGCATCACTGTGTTTGGCAAGAACAGTGTGAACCTTGCTTATGGCGGTTCGGGGTCGTCCGGCGGCGATAAGTCCGCAGCCATCGACCTCTATACCAGCTTGCAGAATGCGGGCTTTGCGGTCAATCCGGCCATGAAGCCCTTCTATGAGGATGATAAGCGCTCCGGCGCACGCCGCTCAGAAAATTCCACCAACTTGGATGACGGGAATACCGTGTTTTACTCCATTGGGGAAACGCCGCAGCGCATGTATACGAAGGAAATCACGGATACCTACAAGGATTACAATGACGCGGCGCTGGTTGTGCTGACCCGCATCGGCGGCGAAGGTTTTGACCTGCCGCGTTCAATGAAGGATGTGGAAGGGGCGCGGCAGGACAGCGACCACTACCTGCAGCTTGATCAGAACGAAACGGACTTGCTGGCGGCGGTCTGCGAGGCAGGATTCAAGAAGGTTGTTGTGCTGATTAACAGTGGTTCGCCGATGGAACTGGCATTTTTGACGCATCCGGATTATTATGCCTATCAGGACAAAATCGACGCAGCTATCTGGATGGGCTTCCCCGGTGCATCCGGCGTGAATGCGCTGGGACGCATCCTGAACGGCGAAGTGAATCCGTCCGGGCGCACGGTTGATACCTACGTGGTGAATTTCAAGAACAGCCCGGTGTGGCAGAACTTTGGCGATAACCTGATTACCGGCAAGGACAGCGGCGACCGGTATCTTGGGCTGGAAAACGAAAACTACTACTTTGTGGACTATGAGGAGAACATTTACGTCGGCTATCGCTATTACGAGACGCGCGGCGCGGATGACCCGGAATGGTATGCGCAGGAAGTGGTGTATCCGTTTGGCTATGGTCTGAGCTATACGACGTTTGACTGGACACTGGAAAGTGCGCCGGAAAACTTCGTCCTCAGCGATGTCAGCGACAAGATGGAAGTGACTGTGCGCGTAAAGAACACGGGCAGCGTCGCTGGCAAGGACGTTGTGCAGCTCTACGGTCATGCGCCGTATACGCCCGGCAGCGTGGAGAAGTCCGAAGTTGTTCTGCTGGACTTTGCCAAGATGCCGCTGCTTTTACCCGGCGAGGAATGCACGCTGACGCTGACCTGCGACCCGTACTATCTGGCATCCTACGACTATACGGACAAGAACGAAAACTGGGATAACTGCTTTGAACTGGATGCGGGTGACTACGCACTGTACGTCAGCAAGAATGCGCATGACCGCGTATTTGAAGTGCCGTTCACGGTGGAAGACGACATTATCATTAGCGAAGACCCGGTAACAGGCAATACCATAGAAAACCGTTACACGGACTTGGAACTGGACAGCTCTGATTACCATCTCCAGACGCTGCTTTCCCGCGAAGATTGGGAAGGCACGATGCCGGAAGCGCCCTCTGTGGATGACCGAACGGTGGATGAAGAATATCTCGAAGCGCTTCAAAACCGCGACCACAACAATGAAGAGGCGGATGCGCTCTTTGACTTGGGGCTTCCCGCAACAAGTCAGACGGACATTTCACTGGTGCTTCGCGACCTGCTGACGGATGAAAATGGGCAGAATCAGCGAGTGTCGTATGATGACCCGCGCTGGGATGCGATTCTGGACAAGCTGTCTGTCGAGGACATGGTGAAAATGTGCAACATGGGCGCATTCAAAACGAATGAACTGCCCATCATTGGCAAGCCTGCCACGAACGACACAGATGGCCCGACTGGCTTCACGAACTTCATGGATCGCAGCGGCATCTACTGGAAGTGCTGCTATTACTGTGCGGAAGTCGTCATGGCTTCGACATGGAATCAGGAGCTGATGGAAGACATCGGCGAAATGATAGGCGCGGAAGGATTGATTGGCGCGGATGGAAAGGGCAACAATCTGCCGTATTCCGGCTGGTATGCGCCCGGCGTCAATATCCACAGAAGCCCCTTCGGCGGTCGCGATTTCGAGTATTTTTCCGAAGACGGACTGTTCAACGGCAAAATGGCGGCGGCGGAAATCCGCGGATGCGCCAGCAAGGGCGTTTACTGCTTCGTGAAGCACTTTGCGCTCAACGAACAGGAAACGCATCGTTCCTCCAACGGTTCGGGCACTTGGGTGACGGAACAAGCAATGCGCGAATTGTACCTGCGCCCGTTTGAAATCGCGGTCAAGGAAGGGCATACCACAGCAGTGATGAGCTCCTTCAACCGCATCGGTACGCGCTGGACAGGCGGCGATTATCGGCTGCTGACTCAAATCCTGCGGAACGAATGGGGCTTCCAAGGCATGGTCATCACCGATTTCAATACGACCTCCTACATGAATTTGCGGCAAATGGCATATGCAGGCGGTGACTTGAATTTGGGCAATGACATGACGCTGCCGGACGTTATTCAGCCGAACTGGTGCGACGCATCCGACCCGGTGGACATGCAGATCCTTCGCCAATGCGTGAAGAACATTCTCTACACGGTGGTCAACTCGAATGCCATGAACATCAGCGTGGCATACTATCGTCCTGCATGGTGGGAAATCACGATTTATGTGGTGGATTTCGTGGCGGTTGCGGTGATTGTGTTTACAGGGATTCGCTGTTTCCGCGGAAAAAAGGAAGAGCATAGCGCAAAGGCATAACAGCAAAGGGGCAGCAAGCGAAAGAATAGCTTGCTGCCCCGTATTGCGTTCGTCATGAAAACAAGTCTTATGCCCATGCACCCGCTATCATAGGGGAACGTTCTACAACAAAAGTGTAGATTTTCTGACGGCAGTTGGTCATATCCGCGTCCGTATAGCTTGTGGGGAGACTGTGCCACAGCGTGTCGCGGATGATTTTTGCCATTTCAGCGCGGGTGGTTTCCTTTTCGCGCCAGTTGTTCATATTGGCGATAGCTTTACGAATGGTGCTTAGCAGCTCTTTCGCAGAGGCTTTCAGCATCTTGATTTCCTCCTTGGACAGCGTGTCCTTTTTCAGCAAATCAAAAAGCGCAAGCTGCTCTTCGTTGTCGAAGCCCTCACGGATATAACGCTCCGTTTCGATGTCCAGTTCATTGGCCAGTGCCAACAAATCGGTGAAGGACTTTTCGATGGCAGCACGATTCTGTTCGGCGTTGTAGTTGCTGATAATGGTTTGATACCGCTCGTAGTAGTCGATTCTTGTTGGATTGCGAGCCATCATTTCAGCAAGACGACCTTCAATCAACTGCTGCAAATCCCGCAAAAGCAGATTCTGATGTTTTCGCCGCATAAATTCCGCGCGAAGCCGTTCAAAATCAATTTTGCTGATGTCAAACGTCTTATCCTTGTTATCATCGTTGATTCTTACATGTCTCTATTATATCACAAATGCAAAGGCTTTGCTGTCTTTTTTCTGGGTTTGTGCGGTATTGCCTTAATACTATTTCCAGATTCACCTGCGCCATCTGCTTGCGCCTTTTCCCTTCTGGCGTCCGTTCATTCCACTTAGCGTAGCGCTGCTACGCTGCGTTTCATTCACGTTAGCCAGAATGAAAAATTCGCGGCGCATCTTGGCGCATTTTCATCTGGAAATAGTATAAGACAAATGTAGTAGAAGTTATAGACTTTAACAGATTTGTTAACGAAACGACACAAATTGAAGCGAAGCCATTCACCGGCTTCGCCTCAATTTATATGTACTTTACAAAAGTGCAAAAGCGATTGTGGAAATACGTTCCCGCCTTCACGCCATCCGCTCGAACACCACCCGACACCGCTTCTTCCAGAACGCAATGCCGAACGCTGTGATGTTCTCGCGCCCTTCGTTGCGCAGGCGCTCATCGTAGTGCTTTTCCTTGATTTGCGCCATCGCGGCGGCACAGGCTGCATCCAATCCCGCCAGCGTAGGGGAGTATTTCACCTCAATGACCATGCCTGCATCCGGATCTTCCGGCTCAATCATGATGTCGCAGAAGCCCTCACCGGACTCGACGTTCGACAGAATCAACCAGTTCGGCTCACTCCGCAGCAGCCCCAGTAGCAATCCATGATAGAAATTCTCCTTCTGATCGTCCTTCGCCTTTGTATCCAAAATGCTGATCATTTTGCTGAGAATAATGTTCAGCCGCTTCTGAATTTCCTCGGCGTTGCCATCCAGAAATGCCTGACAGAACGCCTGCATTGGCTTCGTATCGCGCACGACAGTCTCTTTGAACCACTCCTGAATCTGGAGGATGAAGACCTCGCGCACCTCGCGATTAGGAATCACCAGCTTGTACACGCCGCGCTCCACACGCCCCGCCTGTGTCAAATAGCCAGTGGTAAACAGCACGCTCCACAGGTTGTCGATGCTGTTGTCGATTTCATCGTAGGTTAAATCCAAGCGGACTGCTTTTTCGATGGCTTCTCCTGCAATCAGCCGCTCGATTTCTCCTTGCGTGGTCTTGTCCGCCTTGTCCACGAACCGCTTTACCAGTGCGTTGCCGCTCGTGTTGATCCAATAATCCTGCGGCTCCGCGTCTGGATCGCTGACAAGCCTATCCACATGGTTAATGACATCCCACGGGCAGTACACATCCACATTGCCGAAATGGTAGCCATCGTACCATTCCTTCATTTCAATTTCGTGCGACGACAGACCATAATCCGCCAAAAGCTGCTTCACTTCCGCGTCGGTGAAGCCGAACTGCTCGTCGTAGCGGCTATCCGTGATGGACAACACTTTGAAGTTATTGAGTCCCGTGAAGATGCTCTCCTTCGACACGCGCAGACAGCCCGTCAGCACCGCGAATTGCAGGAAATCGTTGGTCTTCAGCGCCTGCCCGAACAAACTGCGGATGAGCGCCACCATCTCATGATAGTAACCGTGCTGGAACGCCTTGTCCAGCGGTACGTCGTATTCGTCGATCAGCAGAATGACCTTTTGCCCATAATGTTGATACAGGAGCGATGACAGCATTTTGAGGCTTTCACGCACATCGTCCTGCGTATCCTGTTCTTTCAGGAAGCGCCGCAATGCGGATTTGTTATCTTCTGGAATCTGCTGACTGCCCTCTAAGAAACAGAGACGTGACATTTCAGCTTGCAGAATGCGCCGCAACATGCCATAGGCGGTCTCGAACGTCAGCCCATCCACGTCTTTGAGCGAAATGAACACAACCGGGAATTTGCCCATGTACGTCTCGCACAGTGCTGTTTCCTTCGAGATAGCCAGCCCGTCAAACAGCGTTTTGTCCGTGCCGATCTCAAAGAAGGACTTGAGCATACTCATGTTCAGCGTCTTGCCGAAACGACGTGGGCGGGTGAACAAGTTGACCTTCGCCCAGTCGGTCAGCAAGTCGCGAATCAATCCAGTCTTGTCAACATAGTAAAACCCCTCGGTGCGGATTTCCGCGAAATTCTCAATCCCCACCGGCAGCTTTTGGCGTTCCATACGGCAGCCTCCCCTCCTGCGCTGATTCCAGTTCCATTCTATCGCAAAATGGGCGGATTATCAAGTGCTCCGCGTTGGTTGTTTGTCGAATGTAAAGATAGGTAGTATTATCAATGCTTGGGAAATCGTTTACCGTGTGCGCCTTTCTATTTTGCCATACATGTATCCCATTATTTCGCTTCCGATTGAAAGAATAAAAGAATGAAAATATGCTTTTTTAACATAGAATAGCGCGTCCCTTCCAGGGAACTGCGCGGATAAGGGCCTGTTCTCAAAATTAGCTCCAGCTAATTTTCAGCTAATTTCCACCCCGAAAAAGGCCGAATTTGGACGGTACAGCAGAGATACCTGATGGGATTCGGAACAAGAAAAATCCGTGCTATATCGGCATTTCTCGGCACACCAAGGGATACGATTGGGAGAGGGGAGTGCGTTCTCCTAAGCAGTCGGTCGTGGGTTCGACTCCCACTGGGCTCATTACCAAATAAATAAATCTTTCTGGTTGACGTTCTCGCGTGCGTGTTGGCAAACGCGCGAAGGACATCGGCTGGAAAGAATTTTTTGCCTTCTATTGGAAATCTATGTTTTGCTCCGCTGCTGGCGCTGTTGGCAGTTTTCCAACATTTCGCCTTTTTTGCCAACACCGCTGTTCTGGCAAACGGGCGATTTGCCTAACATTCGCGTGCACAGCGTGTCAGCAATTTTCTGCGCTCCGTATTTTCTGGAATTATCTGTATGACTTTGTGGATTTTCAATAGATAAAATAACAATATTTTTTAGTAATCGTCTTGACTTCCTGTGCATCGAATTATCAATTCTTCTCATGCCCTGTTTCGCTATGTTGGGTGCGGTTAGACAAAGAAGCAGCCGTGTGCTGGCATGCAAACCGCCTGCCGCTTTTAATGGCAGCAAAAAACTCTGCGGGAGATTTCCGCAGAGCTTTTGAGGATATTGTGGTGTTCGTGATTATCCCAGCGTCTTGGCGAGCATTTTCAGCATAGCGACCATATCCGGATTGCTGAAAATTTTGAGCAGCACTTCTGAATTAAGCCCAGCCTGCTGTACTTGCTCTTCCACGGCTTTATCCTGCGGTTCCGGCACGATTTGCACGCCATTTCCGCCATAAAACGCCTGCTCAAACAGCTGCGCATTGTTTCTTCGACTTTCGTCCAGAATGTGCGAATACTGATCCGTTACCATTGTCGCCTGCGCATGACCGGAATCCCCCTGCACCGCCTTAATATCGCCGCCATTCAGCTTGAGTTTGTAGGTGATGCTGGAGTGCCGCAGACTATAGAAGCAGACTTGCGGAAGCTCGTTTGCCTCAATCAGCTGCCGCATACTCTTGCGGATGATGTTCGATTCCACCGGCTGACCACGGCTTCCCGCGATGACGAGGTTGTAGTCGTGGTACTCTGCACCCAGCTGCTCAATCAGCAAATCCTGCTCCATTTTCCACTTCGTTAGGTTTTCAGCAACCGTCTTGGGCAGAAAAATTTTCCGGATGCTGGCCCGCGTTTTCGGCTTTTTCAGAATCAGTACGGTATTGTTCTGCAAGCCGATTTCGGGGAATGTGGTCAGCACGTCCTTGCTGTCGGTAGCTTCCATGCTGCGCTTGTTGACGCGCTGGAGCTGCTTGTTGACGACAATGTGGGCTTTTCCCGCCGCAATGCTCTCTTCCGAAATGTCCACGCAGTCCCACGTCAGTCCGAGCAGTTCACCAATGCGCAAAGAGCAAGAAAACGCAAGATTCAGGCACAGTTTCAGTCGCTCATCTTCGCAGCAGTCAATCGCGTGGAACAGCGTCTGCGAATCCCAAATGTCGCGCTCCTGCATTTCGTATTTCGGGAGGGTTGCAAACTTGGCAGGGTTCTTTTCGATGAGCTCCCATTTTTCTGCCTGATTGAAAGCGCTGTGCAGAAGATTGTGGATTTTGCGAATCGTCGGCGGCTGCACAAACTTCCCAGTTTGGCGATACTTCTTGTCCGTCATCAAGGGCACCGCGGGCGTTTTCAGCAGTCCCTGATAGAACATTTCCAGCACCCGCGGCGTAATTTCCTTCAACCGCAGTTCGCCGAGTTTGGGGGCAATGTAGTGCCGAATCAGCCCGGTGTTTGATACTATTTCCAAATTCACCTGCGCCATCTGCTTGCGCCTTTTCCGCGCTTGCGTCCGCTCATTCCGCTTAGCGTAGCGCTGCTACGCTGCGTTCCATTCGCGTTAGCCAGCGCGAAAAATTCGCTTCGCATCTTGGCGCATTCTCATTTGGAAATAGTATGAGCTGTAACCGTTAATCGCCCACTTCGTCTTGCCGTAGAGCGAAACATACTCTTTCAGCAGTTCATTGAGCGTGTTGCAGGTCGGAAGGGTAAAATGATCAGACATAATGAAGTTATCCAAATCAAAGGGTCAAAAAAGCTGTCAACCCGGCTTATCTAAGCAGGATTGACAGCGGCAAATAACGCTTTATTTTACTTCAGGACGACATCAAAAGCGTTGTAGAAATAGAAGCGGCTCATCAGGGTCTGGTGGAGTTCGCCGGAAATGCTGTAATACAGGTTATTCTCAGCGGGATTTGTGCCATAGCTGAAATCGTCGGTATCGGCCACCATGGCGGAGATCAGGGCGGCGTTCACGTCGTACATCATGTCGCGTTTGCCGCCGCAAGCTGCGTAGATGAAGAAGCTGTCCTTAAAGTCCGCCTGAGCGTTGAGGGCGTCCTTGAGCAGCTGCATCTGTTCTTCCACAGGCATATCCAGGCCCATTTCCGTGGCACTGCTGATGTTGCCTGAGAAGGGCATGTACCACTTGGCATAGTCCAGGCTATGGAACAGCTGATGCCAGCAGGCGTAACAGCCACGGGAGAAGCCGGAGAAGGCGCGATGATCCCGGGAGGCGATGAAGCCCGCTTCATCCGCGGTTTCGGCATAGGTGCGGTAGACGCTTTCCACAGCGGGCATGATATCGTTGCGCATTTCCTTGGTAGAGAAGGCTTCCATGTCGATGGAACGGGTTTCGTAGTCGTAGTAGTAGGTGGGGAACACCATGATGAAGGGCGCAGTGACGCCCACTTCGATCATGTTATCCAAGGCGTTCTTGGCCTTTTCATCTCCGATGAAGCTGTCCTGGGTTTCGTTGGTGCCGTGGAGGAAGTAGATCACGTTGTAGCGTTCGGTGCCGTTTTCATCATAGCCGTAGGGCAGGTACACATTGACCCAACCGGGCTGCTCCGCGCCGTAGGCGGTGGTGGTGTAATCCAGGCGCACCACGGTGCCGGGCTGGGTGGATGGCGCGTCGTAGAATTTGTTGTCGTATTTCTTGAACACAGTCTCCGCGCCGATCACGTCGTCGGTGGTGATGACCTTCTTGTCCTCGGGCTTTTCCCGGCTTTCCGCCAAGGCGGGGAGGGCGCTCAGAATCAGTGCCAGCGCACACAGCAGAGCAATGAACTTTTTCATGGGGGAAATCCTCCTGTCATTCAGAATACGCATTTTATTTGGTTTTTTCGGAAGGGGCCTGGGAAACTTCGTTACGCGGCCTGCTTCTTGGCCTTCCTGCTGTCCAGGATAGCGATGACCAGGAACAGGGCGGCCAGCACGCCGGTGCCGATCTGGCCGTAAGTGATGGCGTCCTGCCACCAGCCGTGCACTTCTTCCACAATGGTGTTGAAGCCCATGCCGTTCATGGCGTTGGAGTTGGCCACGGTGTAGAGGATGTGCTTGGTGGCTTCCCGCATGGCGGACACTACCTGGGGATCGTCGGAATAGGTCTTGAGCTTAGCGGTCCATTTGGAGGCGTCGTTGCAGTCCCAGCCGTCGCCGCCCGCCAGCAGGCCCTGGACGAAATGGAGCAGCGGGCGGCCCAGCTGGGCGCCGATGCCGTGGTGGGTGTGGACATTGACTATGAGGTCCTGGGCGCCGATAACGGTATGCTGATGGTCACCGCCAGCGGCACCGCCGTCAGACTAGATTGATGCGTTCTGACAGAAC